>JACCEE012034423.1_pt1 | contig 90784 bp, 71 predicted proteins | sample 7449931 | NCBI WGS metagenome assembly JACCEE01 (sample SAMN15323457, study PRJNA562643) | freshwater metagenome | isolation source: river surface water | place: USA:Blue River Watershed | collected 2017-08-19
AGCGGATGATGGACTGGATTTAGATTTAGCCGCTGATGATGCTAAAGCCAATGACGATTTAGGCGGTTTAGACGATTTGGATAATCTGGATAGTTTAGACATGGGCGCGGCGGATGATGGACTGGATTTAGATTTAGCTACTGATGATGCTAAAGCCGATGACGATTTAGGTAGTTTAGACGATTTAGATAATCTGGACAGTTTAGACATGGGCGCGGCGGATAATGGACTGGATTTAGATTTAGCCGCTGATGATGCTAAAGCCGATGACGATTTAGGCGGTTTAGACGATTTGGATAATCTGGATAGTTTAGACATGGGCGCGGCGGATGATGGACTGGATTTAGATTTAGCCGCTGATGATGCTAAAGCCGATGACGATTTAGGCGATTTAGACGATTTAGATAATCTGGACAGTTTAGACACGGACGCAACTGCTAGTGATTTAGGTGGACTTGATTTAGATGACGCTTCTAATTTTGATGCCGATTTAGCAGAGGGTAATAACGATAGTTTAGATTTAGCTGAAAGCGATGATGCCGGGCTAGATTTAGGCGGAGATGATGCTTTAGGTGCAAATTTATCTAGCGATTTAGACAGTTTAGAAAGTCATGATGATTTTGAAAGTTTAGCAACTGAAGGCGATACGGCATTAGCACTGCACGATGATGATGATTTAACAGCGTTAGAAATAGCAGATTCTGCTGACAGCTTAGATTTAGATAGCGATGCAATGGATTTAAGTATGGGGGAAACTGATGACCTTCAATTAGATACAGATGCAGACGCATTAGATTTAGATACAACAAGCGATTTTAACCTTGCTGATGACAAATCAGATGATTTAGCGTTAGACAGTGCTGATGACATTGATTTAGAAAGCATGGCATTAGAAGAAGTTGAATCGTCTGATTTAGATACTGGCGGCTTAGATGATTTAAACGACATGGATATGGACTTAGCCGCTGATTCTGAACTTGAGCAAGATGATTTTGCGGGTTTAGAAAGTTTAGACACTAGCAGCGATGATTTTCAGCTTGATGAAATGAGTCTCGATTCAGACATGGGTGATTTTGATTTAGTAGAAGACGTTGATAGCAAATTTGACTTAGCGCAAATGTACATTGACAGCTCGGATACTGAATCCGCAAAAAGCATTTTGCAAGAAATCGTCTCTGAAGGTTCAGCAGAACAAATCGCACGGGCTAAGGCGTTGATGGCTGAATTAAGCTAAGTTGATTGATTAGTAAGAAAAGCACCTGTCAGGTTTTCTAATCTGGCAGGTTTTTTTTGAGTGGGGTTTCTATAAAGACATAGAACATAAAAAATAAATAAAATACTGAATTTAAATAAAATTCATAGTAATTTTAAATTATTTAAACGCTTTTTGAAAAAAATTTACAAAAATTCCTTGCTAAAACACAAAACCACTACTAGAGTTTTTATCAATTTGTAAAAACTTCACACTAAATTCCTTCATACTTAATCTAAATAGGAGAAATTAACATGCGGCTCAACGAATTACATCTACCACTCCACGCCTAAGTCTTCCGCATGTTATACGCCGGAAGACAAAGCAAAAAGTTGTCTTCTCGCGGTTTCCTTACTCTCTCTTTGTAAAAAAACCTCAGTTGACAACCTCAAGTTGCGCTGAGGTTTTTTTATGCCTCAGCATTCTCTATTGACTTGTTTTTACAAGGAAGTCTTTTTATGCCTGTCAAAATGACATTGGAAAAAGGTCTTGTGCCCGTTAATATTTACACTGACGACATCGAGTCTGAGGCATTAGACCAATTAACCAAAATTTCGCATCTGCCTTTTATTCATCACCACATCGCGGCAATGCCCGATGTGCACATGGGCATCGGTGCAACAGTCGGCTCCGTTATTCCAACCAAATCCGCCATCATTCCCGCTGCGGTTGGTGTAGATATTGGCTGTGGAATGAATGCTTTACGTTTATCTTTAACCGCAAACCAATTGCCTGATAATTTAAAACCTATTCGTTTGGCAATTGAGGACGCGATTCCAGTTGGGTTTAATCATCACAAACGCCCTAGTGCCCCGAATTCAACTTTAAAACCGTTGAATCAAGGACTTGAAACTTTACTAGACAAGCATCCCGCCATCAGCAAAATGATGAAACGCATTCATGAAACATGGACGTGTCAATTAGGAACGTTGGGCGGCGGCAATCATTTTATCGAGTTATGTTTAGATGAAAGCCAAAATGTGTGGGTGATGTTGCACTCTGGTAGTCGTGGGATTGGTAACAATATCGGGACGTATTTTATTGATTTAGCAAAGAAAGATATGGAACGGTTACAAATCCATTTGCCGCACCGTGATTTAGCTTATTTTCCAGAAGGGGCAGAGCATTTTGATGATTATGTCGCCGCTGTACATTGGGCGCAAGATTATGCAATGGAAAATCGCCGTGAAATGATGCGCTTGATTTTGGAAGCATTGCGCAAAGTATTTCCTTATTTCGAAATCACGAAAGAGGCGATTAACTGTCATCATAATTATGTGTCTATCGAGGAGCATTTTGGGGAAACGGTCTATTTGACCCGCAAAGGCGCAATTAGTGCGCGCGAGGGACAATTGGGCATTATTCCTGGTAGCATGGGCGTGAAATCGTACATTGTGCGCGGGAAAGGTAATCTCGATTCGTTCTGCTCTTGTTCACACGGCGCAGGACGGCGAATGAGCCGCACGGCTGCAAAACGTAAATTTAGTGCTGATGACGTAATGCAACAAACGCAAGGTGTTGAATGTCGTAAAGATAGCGGGGTGATTGATGAAATCCCTGGTGCTTATAAAGATATTGACATCGTTATGGACAATCAAAGTGATTTAGTTGAAGTTGTTCATACTTTAAAGCAAGTAATCTGTGTTAAAGGATAATCTTACTAAAACTGTAAAATTAATTCTTTTTCCATAATTTTGAGGAACTGCCAGTTTTTTAGAAAAGCTGGCAGTTTTGAAGTCAATTAAACAAGAGTACATTAGCTATATTTAAATGCTAATCCTTTCTGATAATGATATTTATCGTAAACTAAACCCTTCTCGACTTGATGTAAACGGTCTTCTAAATGTTGATTTTCCCAGTTTAAAATAAAGAAAATACCTTCATCTGAAATATGAATTTTTTCAGAAAGATTTTGTAATAAAGTATTGTTCTTGTTTTTAGAGTTCCAAAAACTAAAAGTACATTTTATACCAATGATATGTAAGGTTCTTTCTGGGAAAATTTTTACGTCTTTTCGCCCAATATACACTTTTTTAATCCTCGGTTCTGTTGCAAATATATTGACAAGTTCCTTTAATTTTTCCTCTGATAATTGATGAGGAAGTAAAATATCAGTTTGAATAACAAATTGACGTTCTTGATAGGCTTGTTGCTCTAATAATTGTCTTTCTTCAATTTGTTGTTGATAAGGGAAAAGCATTTCCTCTTTTGCATTCTGCTTGTGTAAATAATCGAGAATAATTTGGTAGCCATCTAATAGAAAATCATTATTTTGCTTAACTGCTTTTTCAATACAAGCAATCCCTTTTTCTTGTTGGTTATCTAATAAGATTCGTCCTACTTGCAGATAAGCAGCATTTGCAAATTTTTCATCTGTCAGCAATTTTTTATACAGCGGAAAAGCTTGTTTATCATTTATAAACTCAGCCGTTAAACTGGCTAATTGCCATTGCTCATAAGAACTTAATTCATCTGTAGATTTGTCTTGCAAGGCTTGTAATTGTTGTTTGCCTTGTTGTACATATTGATGGCGAGAGTGCCATTTAGTCACGATGTTATTTTGCCAATTAACTGTGATAAGCAATTGAAATGATTCAAGATTCGGTTGTAGTAAAACCTGTGCTGCACTTTGTTCAAAAGGAACTGGAATTTCAGCTTCTTCACCTAAAGCAGCTAATCTATCGCGTAGTGAAGGATGTGTATCAGTGCTATCCGTTTGATTTTTTAAAGCTTGTTGTAAGCATTGTTCCGAAGCTGTTATAAGTTGTTTTTTATTTTTTTGTAAAAAATTGGGTAATAATGGATAAATCGTTGGAGGATTATCTTGTTTATCCGCCATTTTATAAATTTTTTTCCAAAAATGCTCATCTAATAACTCTCCTTGAATAGAAGAATTAATTAATGCAGCGGCGGCGGTATGTGTTCCAACAATGTCTGCTGAACTGCGGTCAGCTTCATATTCATTAGCGCGTGCTAATACAAATGTGTAAGCAGAGAAAAAAGGGATATACCAATTAAAAAAATGGCGAAAAAGTAGTAAAGCCCAACTATCATTTTCTGTTAAGTTATCCATTAAACGATACCATGATTGGCGCACACGATAAATCCATGCGCTAAATTTGCCGTGTGAGCCTGATAAATGTCCATATTCATGTGCAAGAACAGCGGTAAATTGCTCAGGCGACAGCGCGTGCATAAAAGGTAAGCCAATCACTAAATAATTTTTTTGCCAGCCAAATACGCCTAATCTAGGTTGTTGCATAATGCAGGCATTAAAATCATTGTCTAATAAAACTTGATGAATTTTAGGACCATTTAACCGTTTGCGGATGTCATCTAAAACTGCAAACAAAGGTTCAGCCTCCTTTCGCGAAAGGGGAATACCTTTGGGCGGTGGAAGTCGCACCCAAAGGGCGTTTAAAACTAGGAAGTTAATAATAGCTAAACCAATAATAAATTTAGCAAATATAGCAACATGATGTGAAAGTGCCGCGAAGTAAATTAAGGTTAGTAATCCTGTAAAAAGCAAAATAATAGAAACGAGAACATAAGCATAGCCGAGCAAAGTAAGTAATAAGACGCGCAATTTATAGCGTTCAGGATATTTTTTAGCAAAGCTAGTAAGCTCTTGAACCAGACTATCAAACGTAGATTTTTCCATAGTATGCTCAAATTAATTAAATTTGTTTATTTTTGCGAAAATAATGACGAAGAATTGTTTAGTTTTCAATATTTTTTTACTGGTTTTAGTTTTCAATTTAGGTAATGGGCATTTTTATATTTGAGAAAAGTTTTTTTTAAGAAAAATAAATAAAATTTGCACTTCATTTTGAAATCTATTATTATTGCTGGCTTATTTTATAATTCCTTTCATATCCGCGCCCGTAGCTCAGGGGATAGAGTGTTGGCCTCCGAAGCCAAAGGTCGTAGGTTCGATTCCTATCGGGCGCGCCATTCTTATGTTAAGCACTTGACGAATTTGTGTTTTTCTCGTAGAATTTTCAACTTTTGTTTTATTAGGTAAAATCGTTTTTATCTAAAGGTAGTTTTAGATAAAACGTTTATTTTCATCACGTCACAGGGACGCTTGAACATCTCCATTAGCAACTGCATTTATTGAGTTCAAGTGAGGATTGTCCCGTAAAGACTGGAGTATTCATGACTACAATTAATCAGTTGGTTCGCAAACCTCGCAAACCACTTAAAGAGAAGAGCAGCGTACCCGCATTGAATAGCTGCCCACAAAAACGCGGTGTATGTACTCGTGTTTATACCACGACACCTAAAAAGCCTAACTCCGCGATGCGTAAAGTTGCACGGGTAAGATTAACTAACGGCATGGAAGTTACAAGCTATATCGGCGGTGAAGGTCACAACTTACAAGAACACTCCGTGGTTTTAATTCGCGGTGGACGGGTAAAAGACTTACCTGGTGTGCGTTATCACACTGTTCGCGGTTGTTTAGATACCGCAGGCGTTAATAAACGTCGTCAAGGTCGCTCCAAATACGGTGCTAAACGTCCTAAGAGCTAACCCCAGTTTGATGCTTCACTAAGTTAAGGAATTACCCATGCCAAGAAGAAGAGAGATTGTTCCCCGTAGCGTGTTACCCGATCCAAAGTTTCATGATCAAACCGTTGCGAAATTCGTCAATACCGTTATGAAAAGCGGTAAAAAATCCGTTGCAGAACGCATTGTATATGGCGCATTAGACCGAATTGCTGAAAAATCTAAAACAGATGCTTTAGAAATTTTTAACAAAGCTTTAGATAATTTACGTCCTGTTGTGGAAGTAAAATCCCGCCGTGTTGGTGGTTCTACCTACCAAGTGCCTGTAGAAGTACGTCCTTCTCGTCGTACCGCTTTAGCTATGCGTTGGTTAGTAGACTGTGCGCGTAAACGGGGTGAAAAATCCATGGGAATGCGTTTAGCAGGCGAAATTTTAGACGCATACGAAAATAAAGGCACTGCGATTAAGAAACGTGAAGACGTTCACCGTATGGCAGAAGCAAATAAAGCCTTCTCACATTTCCGTTGGTAATAGAACAACGTGTTATTTTGTCATGATTGATTTTATATAATGCGTGAAACAGAGGTGCTTTATAGCACCTTTGTTTTGTTTAGGGAAAAGTCAAAATTTTTTTGTCTTTTTGCTGCTTGTTACGACGACAATGCAACATCTCCATAATAAGCGTATATAATATTCTGTTAGCTGTCTTTTACAGTTAGCTTTTATGACAAACAGCTCAACAAATTCCAAAAAATTCCAATCTCCACTCAATTATAATTGTTCATTTTATCATTATTTAACGATTTAATTGGGTTAGCATTAACAAAGGTTTGTAACAGTGGCACGCAAAACACCCATTGAACGCTATCGCAACATTGGCATCATGGCTCACATTGATGCGGGTAAAACAACGACTACCGAACGGGTTCTGTACTACACTGGGGTTTCTCATAAAATTGGGGAAGTTCATGATGGCGCAGCAACCATGGACTGGATGGTTCAAGAGCAAGAACGTGGTATTACCATTACTTCCGCAGCAACCACTTGTTTCTGGAGCGGGATGGCTCGCCAATTCCAAGAACATCGGATTAACATTATTGATACCCCTGGACACGTTGACTTCACCATTGAAGTAGAACGTTCTTTACGGGTATTAGACGGTGCATGTGCATTATTCTGTGCAGTGGGTGGGGTTGAGCCACAATCCGAAACCGTATGGCGGCAAGCAAACAAATATGGTGTGCCACGTATTGCGTTCGTCAATAAAATGGACCGTCCTGGTGCAAATTTCTTGCGCGTGGTTGGTCAAATTAAAACGCGTTTGGCAGCAACGCCTATTCCAATTCAATTACCGATTGGCGCGGAAGAAAATTTTAAAGGGGTTGTTGACCTCATTAAAATGAAAGCAATTTTGTGGGATGAAGAAAATAAAGGGATGACCTTTAAAGAACTCGATATCCCTGCTGATATGCAAGCAGCTTGCGACGAGTGGCGTGAAAAGATGTTAGAAGCCGCCGCTGAAGCGAATGAAGATTTTATGAATAAGTACCTTGAAGAAGGCACTTTATCTGAAGATGAAATTCATGAAGGTTTGCGTAAACGTGTTGTTAACAACGAAATTATTTTAGCATTGTGTGGTTCTGCCTTTAAAAACAAAGGTGTACAAGCAATGTTAGATGCAGTTGTTCGCTATTTACCTTCTCCAATTGATGTACCTTCAGTGAAAGGGATTGACGATGATGAGAAAGAAAGTTCTCGCCAACCTTCTGATGAAGAGCCTTTCGCTGGTTTGGCTTTCAAAATTGCAACCGACCCTTATGTTGGTACATTAACCTTCTTCCGTGTTTATTCTGGGGTGTTAAACTCTGGTGATACAGTGTACAACCCCGTGAAAAGCCGTCGTGAGCGGATTGGGCGTTTATTACAAATGCACGCAAACCAACGGGAAGAAATCAAAGAAGTTCGCGCAGGAGACATTGCGGCTGCGGTGGGCTTAAAAGACGTAACAACAGGTGATACTTTATGTGATATGAATAAAATTATCACATTAGAACGGATGGAATTCCCTGAGCCTGTTATTTCTGTTGCCGTTGAGCCTAAAACCAAAGGCGACCAAGAGAAGATGGGGATTGCTTTATCCAAATTAGCAGCTGAAGACCCTTCTTTCCGCGTGCGTACAGATGAAGAATCTGGTCAGACTTTAATTGCAGGGATGGGTGAATTACACCTTGAAATCATTATTGACCGGATGAAACGTGAATTTAACGTTGAAGCCAACGTAGGTGCTCCTCAAGTTGCTTATCGCGAAACCATTCGTAATTCTGTTGAGCAAGAAGGTAAATTCGTACGTCAATCTGGTGGTCGTGGTCAATATGGTCACGTTTGGTTACGAATTGAACCTTTAGAAGCAGGTGGTGGTTACAAATTCGTTAATGAAGTTGTTGGCGGTACAGTTCCTAAAGAATACATTCCAGCGGTTGATAAAGGCGTACAAGAACAAATTCAAAACGGGGTTATTGCCGGTTATCCCGTTGTTGACGTTAAAGTTACTATTTTCGATGGCTCTTATCATGAAGTTGACTCTAACGAAATGGCATTTAAAATTGCCGGTTCTATGGGCTTCAAAGAAGGAGCAAAGAAAGCAGGCCCCGTATTGCTTGAACCTATTATGGACGTTGAAGTAGTCACACCTGAAGACTACATGGGCGACGTAATGGGCGACTTAAATCGTCGGCGTGGGATTGTGCAAGGAATGGAAGACATTCCAACGGGTAAAACTATTCGTGCAGAAGTTCCACTAGGCGAAATGTTTGGTTATGCCACACAATTACGTTCTTTAACACAAGGTCGTGCAAGTTACACAATGCAGTTTGCAAAATACGAGCAAGCCCCTAGCAACGTAGCCGATGCTGTGATTAAAAAGGCAGCAGGTTAATTATTGATTTTAAAAAGCTAAGTTCGTCTTAAATAATTAGTTTAAGATGAACTTTAGCTAAATCAATGTGTTTAAAAATCTTTTTAGTGTAGCCAGTTGACTTTTAACGAAAATCCTTTATCATTCTTCTCTTCGTTGTTGAACGACAGGTTACAAAAATACACATTATTTTCCCTTTTCCAAAGAAAGCCTTAATCCTGTTGTAGTGGGGTTAACTCAAACTTTGGGAGGGCATCTTTTATTTTGTTGATTCCTGTCGTTTTTCAAGTTGCGACGGGTTAAAAGGTATCTTATAGCTATGGCAAGCCAAAGAATTCGCATTCGTTTAAAAGCATTTGATCATCGTTTAATTGATCAATCTGCGAAAGAAATTGTAGAAACTGCACGTCGGACAGGAGCACATTTGCGTGGTCCTATTCCACTGCCTACAAAGAAAGAACGTTTTACCGTATTAATTTCACCCCACTCTGATAAAGATGCACGGGATCAATATGAAATTCGTACGCATAAACGTTTATTAGACATTATTGACCCTACAGACAAAACCGTTGACTCCTTAATGAAATTGGATTTAGCGGCTGGGGTAGATGTACAAATTAAACTCAACTAAAACTAAAGCAAATAAGCCGCAAGAGTCGCCAGTTGAGCGATGCTCTAGTAAGGTTTATTTGAAACAATAAGAGGTTAAAGCAATGACGGTTGGAGTCATTGGTCGCAAGTGCGGCATGACCCGTGTTTTCAAAGAAGACGGCGAATCCGTGCCAGTCACCGTAATTGAAGTTGAACCAAACCGTGTTACCCAAGTTAAAACAGTAGAGACTGATGGCTATCGTGCTATTCAAGTCACTTGTGGTGCACGCAAAGCCAGTCACGTTACTAAACCTTTAGCAGGTCATTTAGCTAAAGCAGGCGTTGAAGCCGGTCGTGGTTACTGGGAATTTCGTTTGGTTGAAAACGAATTAAAAGAAGTTACAGCTGGTAATGAAATTAAAGTCGATATTTTTTCGGCTGGTCAAGTTGTTGACGTAAGTGGAACAAGCAAAGGTAAAGGCTTTGCAGGTACAGTTAAACGGCATAACTTCAGAACACAAGATGCTACTCACGGTAACTCTTTATCTCATCGGGTTCCTGGTTCTATCGGTCAACGTCAAACCCCAGGACGCGTTTACAAAGGTAAACGGATGTCTGGTCATTTAGGGAATGAAAGTTGTACCGTGCAAAACTTAGAAGTAGTACGGGTTGATGCAGAACGCAACTTATTATTAGTGCGTGGCGCAATTCCTGGTGCAGAAGGTAGTGATGTTATCGTCAAACCTGCCGTTAAGGTGAAAAGTAAGGAGTAAGCCATGGAATTAGTAGTCTATGCCGATAAAGGCAATGTCAACGTGGCGGATAACGTGTTTAATGCGCCTTACAACGAACCTTTAATTCACCAAGCGGTTGTTGCTTATATGGCAGCAGGTCGCGCAGGAACTAAAGCCCAAAAAACACGCGCTCAGGTCAGCGGTGGCGGTACCAAACCTTGGAAACAAAAAGGTACAGGTCGTGCCCGTGCAGGGACAATCCGTAGTCCATTATGGCGTGGTGGTGGTAAGATTTTTGCGGCAACTCCACGCGATTATACCCAAAAATTGAACAAAAAAATGTATCGGGCAGCGTTACGTTCCATCATTTCCGAGTTAATTCGGAGTGAGCGTTTAACCGTGGTTGAGCAATTAACGCTTGCTGCACCCAAAACCCGTGAATTATTAACGCAATTAAAAACAATGAATGCGCCAGAAGCTTTAATCATTGTTGAAGCGTTAGATGAAACATTGTATTTAGCTGCTCGCAATCTTTATCGTGTAGATGTTTGTGAAGCAGACTATGTTGACCCTGTGAGCTTGGTGGGCTTTGAAAAAGTGATTATCACTGTGCCAGCTCTGAAACAATTAGAGGAGCGTTTGGCATGAGTCAACAGCAAATCCGATTGATGCAAATCCTGCTTGCACCCCATGTCTCCGAAAAAGCTGTTCGCATCACTGAAAAAAATAACCAATACGTTTTTAAAGTATTGCCTGATGCGACCAAGTTAGAAATTAAACAAGCAGTTGAATTATTATTCAAAGTTGAAGTAGAAAACGTACAAGTTGTAAATACCAAAGGTAAAAACAAACGTTTTGGTCGCTTTGAAGGTAAACGTTCAGACTGGAAAAAAGCCTATATTGGCTTAAAAGCAGGCTTTGATATTAATTTTATGGGTGAATCACAATAGCCACCCGATAACTGGCTACAGAAGAAGGATAAATCATGGCTTTGGTTAAAGCAAAACCGACTTCACCCGCCCGCCGATTTGTAGTTCAAGTTAAAACGCCAGAATTACATAAAGGCAAGCCGTATGCCCCGTTATTAGAGCCACAGCAAAAAAAGGGTGGTCGTAACAATAACGGTCGTATTACAGTACGGCATCAAGGCGGTGGTCATAAACAACACTACCGTGTTATTGATTTTAAACGGGATAAAGATAATATCCCCGCCACTGTAGAACGGATTGAATATGATCCTAACCGCAGTGCAAATATTGCATTATTGTTATACGCCGACGGTGAACGCCGTTACATTATCGCTCCAAAAGGTTTAGAAATTGGTGCACCAATTTCTTCTGGTAGCCAAGCACCAATTAAATCAGGTAATTGTTTAGCCTTGCGCAATATTCCAATTGGTAGCTTAGTGCACTGTGTAGAATTAAAACCTGGCAAAGGTGCACAATTAGCACGCAGCGCAGGGGCTTCTGTACAGTTAATTGCTCGTGAAGGTGTATATGCAACGATTCGCTTACGTTCAGGCGAAATGCGTAAAGTATTAAGCGATTGCCGCGCAACTGTTGGTGAAGTTGGCAATAGCGAACATAATTTGATTTCATTGGGTAAAGCAGGTGCAGCACGTTGGCGTGGGGTTCGTCCTACTGTCCGCGGTGTGGCAATGAACCCTGTTGATCACCCACATGGTGGTGGTGAAGGTCGTACTTCCGGTGGTCGTCATCCGGTAACGCCATGGGGCTTCCCCACTAAAGGGGCGAAGACTCGGCAGAATAAACGTACAACTCACATGATTGTACGTCGTCGTAAGTAACCGTAAGGGAGAATAATAGTGCCACGTTCAGTTAAGAAAGGTCCTTTTATTGACCTGCATCTGCTGAAAAAGGTTGAAGTTGCGTTACAAAAACGCGACCGTAAACCCATTAAAACGTGGTCTCGCCGTTCTATGATTATTCCAGATATGATCGGCATGACCATCGCAGTGCACAATGGCAAACAACATGTTCCTGTTTTAGTATCAGAAAACATGGTTGGACATAAATTAGGCGAATTCGCCGCGACCCGTACTTATAAGGGACATGCAGCGGATAAGAAAGCTAGCGGCAAACGATAAACGAGGAACAGCTCATGGCAGGAATAATGGCAAGTAGCCGTTATAAATATGCACGCTCTTCCGCACAAAAATGCCGTTTAGTAGCAGATCAAGTTCGCGGTATGTCAGTGGAAAAAGCGTTAAATTTATTAAATTTCAGTCCTAAAAAAGCCGCCGTTATGGTGAAAAAAGCATTAGAATCTGCGGTTGCTAACGCAGAAAATAATGAAGGGGCTGATGTAGATGATTTAGTAGTCGCATCTATTTATGTAGATGAAGGTCCTACCCTCAAGCGCATGCATGCACGCGCAAAAGGACGGGGAAATCGGATTTCCAAGCGGATGAGTCATATCACTGTGACTGTCGCTGAGCGTCGCTAAGAGAGTCAATTATGGGTCAAAAAGTTAATCCAGTCGGGCTGCGCTTAGGTATCATTCGTGATTGGTCATCTAAGTGGTATGCTGGTAACAAAGATTACGCAAATTATTTGAATACTGATATTAAAGTTAGAAATTTTTTGCGTCAAAAATTAGTACAAGCTGCAGTTAGCGAAATTCGCATTGAACGCCCTGCGCGTAACGCACGAATTATTATTCACACTGCCCGTCCAGGGATTGTGATTGGTAAAAAAGGCGAAGATATTGATAGCTTGCGTAAACAAGTTTCTGAAATGATGGGCGTGCCAGTACACGTTAGCGTTGAAGAAATTCGTAAGCCTGAAATTGATGCTTATTTAGTTGCTCAAAGTGTTGCTCAACAATTAGAAAAACGGATTATGTTCCGTCGCGCGATGAAACGCGCTGTAAGCAATGCTTTACGCATGGGTGCACAAGGGATTCGAATCAATGTCAGCGGTCGTTTAAACGGTGCTGAAATTGCGCGGATGGAATGGTATCGTGAAGGTCGTGTGCCTTTACATACATTACGCGCGGATATTGATTACGGGACTGCTGAAGCTCACACAACTTACGGTGTTATCGGGGTTAAAGTGTGGATTTTCAAAGGTGAGATTTTAGGTAAACAACTGCCTGAAGTAACCCCTGCAAGCAAAGAAAAATAAGCGAGGATAAGCCATGTTACAACCTAAACGAACTAAGTTTAGAAAGCAACACAAAGGCAGAAATCGCGGTCTTGCCCTGCGGGGTAATGAAGTTAGCTTTGGCGAATTTGGCTTAAAAGCAACGGAACGCGGTTTTATTACAGCACGCCAAATTGAAGCAGCACGGCGGACGATTTCTCGCCATGTGAAGAAAGGTGGTAAGCTGTGGATTCGGATTTTCCCAGACAAACCGATTACTCAAAAACCTTTAGAGGTTCGGATGGGTAGTGGTAAAGGGAACGTAGAATATTGGGTTGCAGCAATCCAACCTGGTAAAATGCTTTATGAAATTGAAGGAATTCCTGAAGAGTTAGCCCGCGAAGTATTTAAGTTAGCGGCTGCTAAATTACCTGTAGGAACAACCTTCGTAACCCGCACGGTAATGTAAACGATGAAAGCCAGTGAGTTACGTGAAAAAACAGTTGCTGAATTGGACGAAGCTTTATTAAATGTAGCGCGTGAACAATTCAATTTGCGGATGCAAGCTGCCAATGGGCAGAGCCGTCCATCTCAGCGTCGCGCTTTACGTCGTGATGTTGCTCGGATTAAAACCATTCTGACTGAGAAGGCTGCGCAAAATGGTTGATACAGTAGAAACAACTTCTGTTGATGAAACAGAAAAAGTCCAACGCACGTTAACGGGGCGCGTCGTTAGTAATAAGATGCAAAAAACCATTACCGTGTTAATTGAACGTCGCGTAAAACACCCTAAGTATGGGAAATTTATTAAACGTTCAACTAAATTACATGCTCATGATGAAAATAATGAATGTCAAGAAGGCGATGTCGTAATGATTAGCCAATGTCGTCCATTATCTAAAACTAAAGCATGGCGTTTAGAGAAAATTGTAACTCGTGTTATTAGCTAGTTAATGAATAACATGTTACGCGACTAAGTAGATACCTCCGCAGATAAGTAAGTGTATTTGCATAAAGTCTATGCTTTATGTTAATATGCTTGCTTTTTTGCGGATGGTCTATTTTGCCGCATTACCTTAGTTTAGGAGTTTAACCATGATACAAATGCAATCCATGTTGGATGCCGCCGACAATAGTGGAGCACGTCGGTTGATGTGTATCAAAGTATTAGGCGGTTCACACCGTCGGTACGCAAGCGTTGGTGATATTATTAAAGTCAGCGTTAAAGAAGCAATTCCACGCGGTAAAGTGAAAAAAGGTGACGTTTACAATGCGGTTGTTGTTCGTACACGCAAAGGTATTCGGCGCACTGACGGTTCTTTAATTCGTTTTGATGGCAATGCAGCAGTGTTATTAAATAACCAATTGCAACCTATTGGTACACGGATTTTCGGGCCTGTCACTCGTGAATTGCGCGGTGAGCAATTCATGAAGATTATTTCCTTAGCCCCAGAAGTATTATAGGACGACCCACGATGCAAAAAATTCGTAAAGGTGACGAAGTGGTCGTCATCACCGGTAAAGATAAAGGTAAGCGCGGTAAAGTTGCGCGTGTATTTATCGCGACTCATAAAGTAGTCGTTGAAAATGTTAACATTGCAAAACGGCATACCCGTCCTAACCCTAACTTAAATCAAGCGGGTGGGATCGTAGAAAAAGAAATGCCCTTAGATGTTTCTAATGTTGCATTAGTCAATCCAATTACTGGTAAAGCTGATAAAGTTGGATTTAAGTTTTTAGAAGACGGCACCAAAGTGCGTTTTTTCAAATCTAATGGCGAAGTAATCAAATAGGAGTGCGTAATGGCAAGATTACAAGAATATTATCGCTCCACTATCGTCAAACAATTACAAGAAAAGTTTGGCTATAAAAGTGTGATGCAAGTGCCGAAGATTGAAAAAATCACGGTAAATATGGGTGTCGGTGAAGCCGTAGGCGACAAAAAGATTATCGAAAAAGCAGTTGCCGACATGACGGCTATTACAGGACAAAAACCTGTAATTACTAAAGCGCGTCAATCTATCGCAGGTTTTAAAATTCGCACAGGATGGCCAATTGGCTGTAAAGTAACTTTACGTCGTGAGCGGATGTATGAATTTTTAGATCGGCTGATTACTATTGCTATTCCTCGGATTCGTGATTTTCGTGGCGTAACACCTAAAGCATTTGATGGATGTGGTAATTATTCATTAGGGGTTAAAGAACAAATTATTTTCCCTGAAATTGATTACGACAAAATTGATGCGTTGCGTGGGATGGATATTACCATTACAACGACTGCATCTACTGATGAAGAAGGTCGTGAATTGTTACGGGCATTCAACTTTCCGTTTAGAGGTTAATAAGCATGGCAAAGCTGTCGATGATTAACCGTGAAGTCAAACGGTTAAAGACAATTAAAAAATATGCCGCTAAACGTGCTGAGTTAAAAGCTGTTCTCAGTAGCGTTCAAGCAACTCCAGAAGAGAAAGATGCGGCACAGGTTAAATTTCAAGCATTACCTCGCAATGCGAGTCCCTGTCGTTTACGCAATCGTTGTCGTTTGACAGGTCGTCCTCATGGTTATTACCGCAAGTTTGGTTTAGCGCGTAATAAATTACGGGAAGAAGCCATGAAAGGTAATATTCCTGGCTTAGTGAAAGCAAGTTGGTAAAGGAGAAATAAAGATGAGTATGACTGATCCTATTGCTGATATGCTCACCCGTATTCGTAACGGACAAGCAACGCGCAAACAATTTGTAGTAATGCCTTCTTCAAAACTCAAAAAAGCAGTTGCAGAGTTATTTAAACAAGAAGGTTATATTAGCGATTATAAGGTGTCCGACGAAGTTAAGTCGACATTGACCATTTATTTAAAATATTATCAAGGCAAACCTGTGATTACTGAACTTAAGCGAGTTAGCACACCAGGCTTACGCATTTATCGCCAAAAAGATGAATTGCCTAAAGTATTGGGTGGTTTGGGCGTAGCTGTTATTTCTACGTCTCAAGGGTTAATGAGCGATCGGGCTGCACGCGCTGCGGGTCACGGTGGCGAAGTTATTTGCACCATTTCTTAATGGTAGCAGGGGGTTAGTCAACAATGTCAAGAGTTGCAAAAAATCCAGTTAAACTTCCAAAAGGAGTAGACGCTAACCTACAAGCCCAGCAGTTGACTTTGAAAAGTACTAAAGGTCAATTGCAATTTGACGTGCATGCTGGTGTAGAAATTACAATTGAAGGTGGTGAAATTAAATTTGCCCCTCGTACTCCTGATGCAGATGCACAAGCTGGTACAGCCCGCGCGATTATTAACAATATGGTGCATGGCTTATCTCAGGGCTTTGAGCGTAAACTTACTTTGGTTGGGGTCGGTTATCGTGCCCAAGTACAAGGTAAAGTATTGAATTTAACTTTAGGATATTCACATCCAGTAAATTATGACATTCCTGTAGGCATTACGATTGAAACGCCTAGCCAAACAGAAGTCATTATCAAAGGAAGCGATCGCCAATTAGTAGGACAAGTTGCTGCAAAAATTCGTGGCTTCCGTCCACCTGAACCCTATAAAGGTAAAGGCGTGCGTTATGCTGATGAAGTAATTATCCTGAAAGAAACTAAGAAGAAGTAAGAGGGTAACATGGATAAAAAATCAGCTCGCTTGCGTCGTGCTAAACGGACTCGTGCACGTATCCGTGAAAATGGTATTCACCGTTTATGCGTGTATAAAACACCGCGTCACATTTATGTACAATTAATTGCTCCTACAGGGAGTGAAGTGTTAGCAACTGCTTCTACTTTAGATAAAAGTTTCCGTGAAGAACTTGGATACGGTGGTAATGTTGCCGCAGCTACTTGGGTAGGCAAAACCATTGCTGAACGTGTTAAATCTATTGGGATCACCGAAGTAGCTTTTGACCGTTCTGGTTTTAAATATCATGGACGTATCAAAGCGTTAGCAGATGCTGCGCGGGAAAACGGATTGGAATTCTAAGAGGGTAAGTGATGGCAGCAAATTACGAAATACCCACCGGCAATCGCAGTGACGATTTGCAAGAAAAATTAGTCGCCGTTAACCGCGTTGCTAAAGTGGTTAAAGGTGGTCGAATTTTCAGTTTCACCGCATTAACAGTGGTGGGTGATGGCAAAGGTAAAATTGGCTTTGGTTATGGTAAAGCCCGTGAAGTACCTGCCGCGATTCAAAAAGCAATGGAAAGTGCTCGTAAAAATATGCGCACAATTCCTTTAAATGGAACAACCATTTTCTATCCTGTTTCTGCTGAGCATGGTGCTGCACGTATTTACATGCAACCAGCTTCTGAAGGGACTGGGATTATTGCTGGGGGCGCGATGCGTGCTGTATTAGATGCTTTAGGCGTGCGGGATGTACTTGCAAAGTCTATCGGTTCATCTAATGCAATGAATGTCGTCCGCGCGACTTTTAAAGGCTTGATGAAATTATCTAGCCCAGAAGTTATTGCCGCAAAACGTGGTAAAACACTTGACGAAATTCGCAGTTAAGGAGTATTTATCATGGAACAAGCAAAAAAGAAATTGCGCGTCACCCAAGTAAAAAGTACGAACAAACGTTTACCTAATCATAAAGCTTGTGTTGCTGGTTTAGGTTTACGTCATCGTGAACATACAGTAGAAGTAGAAGATACAGCTGCTGTGCGTGGTATGATTAATAAAGTCGCCTACTTATTGAAAGTTGAGGAAATCTAATCATGCGCTTGAATACAATTAAGCCTGCTGAAGGGGCAAAAAAAGCGAAAGTGCGTGTTGGACGTGGTATTGGCTCTGGTTTAGGTAAAACTTGTGGTCGTGGTCACAAAGGGCAATATGCACGGGCAGGTGGCTTTCATAAAGTAGGTTTCGAAGGCGGTCAAATGCCGATGCAACGTCGTTTACCTAAACTTGGCTTCGTTTCTCCGATTGCTCATCAAACGGCAGAAGTGCGTTTAAGTGAACTTGAAAAAATGACAATTGAAACTATTGATTTAGCTGCGTTGATAAATGCAAATGTTATCCCAGCTTATAGTTTAAAAGCCAAAGTCATTTTATCAGGTAAATTGACAAAAGCTGTGAAATTACAAGGTATCGCTGTGACTAAAGGCGCGAAAGCAGCCATTGAAGCCGCTGGCGGTACAGTTATTGAAACTAATGAAGGCAACTAATGGCTATTAATCCCGTCGAACTTGCCAAACTCGGCAGACTTGAAGAACTTAAGCAACGCCTGCTGTTTTTGTTAGGGGCGATTGTGGTATTTCGCATTGGTACATTTATTCCAGTACCAGGTATTGATCCTGTTGCTTTAGCGCAAATGTTTGAATCCCAAAAAGGCACTATCTTAGACATGTTCAACATGTTCTCAGGTGGTGCATTAGAACGTTTCTCAGTTTTTGCGCTGGGCATCATGCCTTATATTTCAGCTTCTATTATCATTCAGTTGTTAAGTGTTGTTCATCCTAAATTGGAACAATTGAAAAAAGAAGGTGAATCTGGGCGGCGTAAAATTACGCAATATACGCGCTACTTTACTTTGGTATTAGCAACTTTCCAATCTATTGGAGTTGCTGTTGCTTTAGAGAGCCAGAAAGTAGTTTTAGACCCCGGACTTGCATTCAAAGTCACTGCAACCGTTACTTTGGTAACAGGCACATTATTTTTAATGTGGTTGGGCGAACAAGTAACAGAAAGAGGTATTGGCAACGGAATCTCTATGTTGATTTTTGCTGGGATTGTCGCTGGTTTGCCCCCTGCAATTGGGGCAACTTTAGAATTGACAAGAACAGGACAAATGCACGTTTTAACCTTATTATTACTAGTGGTTATTATTTTAGGGGTTACTGCTTTTGTGGTTTTCGTTGAGCGAGGACAGCGGCGTATTACTGTTAATTATGCAAAACGACAGGTTGGCAATAAACTTTACGCGGGTCAAACTAGCCATTTGCCGTTAAAACTGAATATGTCTGGCGTTATTCCTCCCATTTTTGCTTCTAGCATCATTCTTTTCCCTGCAACATTAGGGGGATGGTTTGGTAGTGCAGGCAATATGGGTTGGTTGCAAGACTTGGCACAAACTTTATCACCTGGGCAACCAATCTATATTATGTTGTTTGCCACTGCCATCATCTTTTTCTGTTTCTTCTATACTGCGTTAATGTTCAATCCTAAAGAAACCGCAGATAACTTGAAAAAGTCAGGTGCTTTTGTGCCAGGGGTGAGACCGGGCAAGCAAACCGCAGAATACATTGATAAAGTCATGACTCGCTTAACCATGGCGGGCGCAATTTATATCACGGCTGTTTGTCTGTTACCTGAATTTTTGAATTTACAGTGGAACGTGCCTTTTCACTTCGGTGGCACATCGTTATTAATCATCGTCGTCGTTGTAATGGACTTTATGGCGCAAGTACAAGCCCATTTAATGTCACATCAATATGAAGGCTTGATGAAAAAAGCGAATTTGCTAAAACGCTAAATAACACGGCACAAATACACTGAGTGGGGTTTATCCAAAATGAAAGTCAGAGCATCTGTAAAAAAGATTTGCCGCAATTGCAAAATTATTAAACGTAGTGGTATTGTGCGGGTTATTTGCAAAGACGCACGCCATAAACAACGGCAAGGTTAGAAGGAGAGGGTTTAATGGCACGTATTGCTGGTATTAATATCCCTGTGCAAAAACATGCTGAAATTGCGTTGACCTCAATCTACGGCATTGGACGTACACGGGCGCAAGCAATTTGTGAAGCAGCGGGAGTCAGTCCTACTACAAAAATTAAAGATTTAAGTGAAGCTCAAATTGAAGCCTTACGGGCAGAAGTGGGCAAATATACTGTAGAAGGTGATTTACGCCGTGAAGTGGCGATGAGCATCAAACGCCTCATGGATTTGGGTTGCTATCGTGGGTTACGCCATCGTCGTGGTTTACCTGTACGCGGTCAACGGACACGTACAAATGCCCGTACTCGTAAAGGTCCACGCAAAGCGATTAAGAAATAACGCAACTGGTTTTTAATAAGGTACGACAACAATGGCAAAAGCACCTGCGGCAGCAGCTCGTATTCGTAAAAAAGTTAAGAAAACCGTCACAGACGGAATTGTGCATGTACATGCCTCATTTAATAACACGATTATCACTATTACTGACCGCCAAGGTAACACTTTAGGTTGGGCAACAGCTGGCGGTACAGGTTTCCGTGGTTCACGGAAAAGTACACCTTTCGCAGCTCAAGTAGCGGCTGAAAAAGTAGGCACAGCGGTTAAAGAATATGGTTTGAAAAATTTAGAAGTTCGAATCAAAGGCCCTGGTCCAGGACGTGAATCCGCAGTACGGGCATTAAATGCGAGTGGTTACAAGATTACCAGTATTACTGATGTAACCCCAATTCCGCATAATGGTTGCCGTCCTCCTAAACGTCGTCGTGTATAAGGTTTAAGGAGCAGAACTATGGCAAGATATTTAGGTCCAAAATGTAAATTAAGTCGCCGTGAAGGTACTGACTTATTTTTAAAAAGTCGCGTTCGTGCATTAGACTCTAAATGTAATTTAGAGAAAACACCTGGTCAACATGGTGATAAACGTCAACGTTTATCTGACTATGCTTCCCAGTTACGCGAAAAGCAAAAATTACGGCGGATTTATGGCGTATTAGAACGTCAATTCCGCAATTATTATGCTGAAGCAAGTCGTTTAAAAGGATCAACAGGTGAAAACTTGTTGAAATTATTGGAATGTCGTCTGGATAACGTCGTTTATCGGATGGGATTCGCAGCAACACGCGCAGAAGCACGCCAATTAGTACGTCACAAAGCGATTCAAGTTAATGGTCAATTTGTAACGATTCCTTCTTACCAAGTTACACCCAGTGATGTAATTAGCGTAGGGGAAAAAAGCCGTACTCAATTACGGATTCAAAGTGCACTAAAAATGGCGGAAGATTTTGGTTTTCCTCAATGGGTTGATGTAGATACCAGCAAAATGCAAGGTATTTTCAAAGCACAACCCGAACGGATGGATTTGCCAAGCGATATTCAAGAACAATTAGTTGTTGAGTTGTACTCGAAGTAATCCACTGACTGCGATCTGACACGAGCTGAAGAGGGGAATATGCAATCTGCCGTGATGGACTTGTTAAAACCACGAATTGTCGAAGTAAAACATTTAAGCGATACCGTGGCAAAAGTAACGCTAGAGCCACTTGAACGTGGCTTTGGGCATACCTTAGGAAATGCACTAAGACGGGTTTTATTGTCCTCTTTACCAGGGGCTGCGGTGGTAGAAGCAACAATTGACGGTGTTTTACATGAGTACACCACGATTGAGGGCGTACAAGAAGATGTCACCGATATTTTGCTGAATTTAAAAGGACTAGCGATTCGTTTACATGGACGCAACGAAGTTCATTTACGTTTAAGCAAAAAAGACGCAGGCGAAGTGCGTGCGAGTGACATCGAAGGACATCCTGATGTAGAAATCATGAATCCTAACCATATTATTGCTCACTTGACTAAAGGTGAGTTAAATATGGGCTTAAAAGTTGCTCTTGGACGTGGTTATCAACCTGCAAACACACGTTGGTTAAATGAAGAAACAGACACTAGTATTGGTGTTTTACGCTTAGATGCTTCATTTAGTCCAATCGCACGAGTGACTCATCAAGTAGAGTTTGCGCGGGTTGAACAACGTACTGACTTAGACCGTTTGATTATTGAAATCGAAACCAATGGAACAGTTGATCCAGAAGCCGCTATTCGGCAAGCTGCGACAATTTTGCAAGACCAGTTATCGGTCATTGTTGATTTAAAAGGCAGTGAAACTGTTGAAGAAAATCGTCCTCAATTAGATGTTGACCCTATTTTGTTACGTCCAGTGGATGAATTAGAATTGACAGTGCGTTCCGCTAACTGTTTGAAAGCTGAAAACATTTATTATATTGGTGATTTGATTCAAAAAACTGAAAGTGAGCTGTTAAAAACACCTAACTTAGGTAAGAAATCACTGACTGAGATTAAAGATGTATTAGCTTCAAAAGGGTTGTCGCTAGGAATGCGTTTAGAAAACTGGCCACCACCTGGTTTATATGACCAAGACAAAGCACCTTAGTTTCAATGACTAAGTAGCATGTAGAAATTAATAGGTAAAAACTATGCGCCATCTTAATTCAGGAAGAAAGCTGAATCGCAATAGTAGTCATCGTTCTGCGATGTTTAAAAACATGGCAGCCGATTTGATGCGGCATGAAATTATTAAAACAACGTTACCTAAAGCAAAAGAATTACGTCGCGTTGCTGAGCCTTTAATCACGTTGGCAAAAACAGATAGCGTTGCTAAACGTCGTTTAGCTTTCGCCCGTTTGCGTGACCGTGAAATCGTGACTAAATTATTTAATGAATTAGGTCCACGTTACAAAACACGTCCAGGTGGATATCTCCGCATTTTGAAATGTGGTTTCCGTGCTGGTGATAATGCACCTTTAGCGATTGTTGAGTTAGTCGATCGCCCAGGTGCTCCTGCTGCTGAGTAATTATTTACTTTAAGTGGGATTAAGAAAGCCGAGTTTTTATAAAACTCGGCTTTTTTATTGGCATTTTTTGTCTAAATCAAATTTTGTAAAAAATATAAGATATAAAATTATGGCAATTGATTTATTGGAGTCGGTTGTAATTCGTCAATTAGGGCAATGTGAGTATTTGCCTATTTATGAAGCAATGCGTCAATTTACCGAGCAACGAACAGAAACAACGCCTGATGAATTATGGGTTTTGGAACATTTTCCAGTATATACATTAGGACAAGCGGGTAAAATTGAACATGTTTTAAATCCGCAATCAATTCCAGTGCATTTTATTGACCGTGGTGGACAAGTCACTTATCACGGATTAGGACAATTGGTTGTTTATATTTTGATGGATGTGCAACGCCGTCATTGGGGAATTCGGCAATTAGTCACTGCTTTAGAACAGGCAATTATTGATTATTTATCTAGTTATCAAATTGTTGCGAATCGGCGAGAAAAAGCACCAGGTGTATATGTAAATGAGGCAAAAATTGCCGCTTTGGGCTTACGCATTCGGCATGGACGTAGTTATCACGGTTTAAGTTTTAATATCAATATGGATTTATCACCTTTTTTAGGGATTAATCCTTGTGGTTATGCCGCGATGCCAGTTACACAATTAGCTGTTTTAGAGAAAGAAATAGAGTTCCAAACAGTACAACGACAGTTTATAAATTATTTATTGCACGTTTTGGAATATCAACATACCTTAAATATTGAATAATGGTTAACTTATAAACGGAGTTTAAATAATTTGTTCGCCGAATTCGCGTTATTAGTAAGTCTTTATTTTTTTGAATATCCCGCCAAACTCGGGTTAATAAATAGACCTGCTAGGTTTTTAAAACCTAGCAGGTCTTTGTTTTATTTAAATAGCTTGCCGAACTTCAGCCAGTCATAATATAAAACTTTAAGCGGCTGTTTTGCCTAATGCCTGTTCTATCAGTTGTTTTAATTCAGGTAGGCAAGAGCCGCAATTAGTCCCCGCTTTGATAGCCGCGCCAATTTGTTTAGGCGTTGTGAGTCCTTGTTTTTGAATGGTTTCAATAATGGTGTTTTTACCAACACCAAAACATGCGCAGACAATATCACCGCGTGCACTGCATTCTTTGCCGACTTCACCCGCTAATAAACTTAAACGTTCTGAAAGACTTAAGTCTTTGTTGAACAGGCTCACTAAACCTGAGCGGTTAGGTAATTGTGGCGTTGGATTGATGAAAATACAAAATTCTAAACGTTCACCTTTCATTTTTGCGCCGCGATAACGTCCGCGTGCCACGTCTTTAAATTCTAACCAGTCGGGGGATTCGCCAAAATGCGTTTGCACCCAAGTTGTCCAGTTACCTAAACTTTTTAAACTGGCGAGTTCATATAACCAAACGCCTTCGTTTTGGCGGATTTTACTCCAATATTCTATTTCATCAGGTAATTTAAGCTCTTGTTGTGTCAAAATAAATCCGTACCATTGTGCATGATAAGGTTCTATATACACAGGTGTGTGTTTAAATTCGGGTTGTCCTGAATAGTTGTCGGTAAAGGGCGCAATCAACGTACCAACCCGCGCGTTTTTGCTAAATTGTTCATTCCAATGAATTGGCGCAAACACATTGCCCCGTCTTTGTGTATCCGTGACTTTGGCGCGTAAAATCAAATGAGACTGACTTTGTAACAGGTGTTGCGCATTAGCAACGGATAAAGCACTGCTGACTTTGAGCAGTTGTCCTGTGCGGATACTATGTTTTGCCGCATCTTCAGGATGAATTTCTAAAAACGGTTCGCTTAAATGACTCATTAACCGCGCGGCTTTGCTGGTGCGGGTCATCGTGTGCCATTGGTCGCGAATGCGTCCTGTGTTTAAAACGAGAGGATATTCGACATCTGCTTTTAATTTCGCGCCCTCGGGCACAATAGGAATTAAATTGGCTTTGCCTGAAGCGGTAAAAAATCGTTTTTGGCTAAATAAGCGTTCCGTGCCATTGGGTTGGCGTAAATTGTTTAAGTTCTCCCCTAAACGAGCAGGCCATTGAAAGGATTTCAAATTCTCATAGTCTTCATCGGTCAAGGTCGCGACAGCACTAATATCAAAATCGCGCACGCCATAGTTGCGATAACCTGATAAGGCAGCATACTCGCGGAAAATATCAGCGGGTGATTGGTAATCAAAATGTGCTCTAAAACCCATTTTTTGGGCTACTTGGCTAATAATCCACCAGTCAGGACGCGCTTCACCATGCAAAGGTAAAAAGGCGCGTTGGCGGGAAATGCGGCGTTCTGAATTGGTCACCGTGCCGTCTTTTTCGCCCCAAGTCGCGGCGGGAAGTAGAATATGGGCATATTGGCTGGTATCTGTTTGTTGCACGCATTCAGACACAATGACAAGTTCACAGGTTTCTAGGGCTTTTTTAACAATATCGGCGTTCGGTAAACTTACCACGGGATTCGTTGCCATAATCCAAAGGGCTTTAATTTTGCCTTCGGCGGCGGCGTTAAATAAATCAACCGCTTTTAAACCTGGTTGTTGGGCAATTTGAGGGGATTGCCAAAATGTTTGTACTAAAGATAAATGTTCTGGAATAAAATCCATGTGCGCGGCGAGTTGATTCGCTAAGCCACCCACTTCGCGCCCGCCCATCGCATTCGGTTGTCCCGTAATGGAAAACGGGCACGCGCCCACTTTGCCAATTTTCCCTGTGGCTAAGTGGCAGTTAATAATGCTGTTGGCTTTATCTGTGCCGTAACTGGATTGATTAACGCCTTGAGAATAGGCTGTGACTACTTTTTCAGTGCGGGCAAATAAGCGGTAAAATTCTATGACTTCTTCTTCAGTTAATCCGCATTTTTCGGCAACAAGGGGAATAGAGCCAGCGGTTTGTTTGGCTTTGTTGAAAGTTTCAGAAAAACCTTGGGTGTAATTTTCTAAAAAATTGTAGTCTAAATGGTCATTAGTGCGTAAAAAGTGCAGTAAACCGTTAAATAGCCAAGTATCTGCACCTGCTTGAATAGCTAAATGAATATCTGCAATATCGCATGTCGCGGTGCGGCGTGGGTCAATAACAATAATTTTTAACGGTTTATCACTGCCTTCCCGCGCATTTTTAGCGGCACTTATCCGTTGGAATAAAACAGGGTGACACCATGCCAAATTAGAGCCAACTAAAATGATTAAATCAGTCTTTTCAAAATCTTCATAACAGCCTGCAACTGTATCACTGCCATACGCCCGTTTATGTGAGGCGACGGCAGAGGACATGCACAAACGCGAATTTGTGTCAATGTTGCCTGAGCCGATAAAACCTTTCATCAATTTATTGGCAACATAATAATCTTCTGTCAATAATTGACCTGATACATAAAAAGCAACGGCATTATTGCCATGTTGTTCAATAATTTGGGTAAATTTATGAGCAATGGTGCTGGTTGCTGTATCCCAATTAACCGCTTGTCCATTGATAAGCGGCGTTGTTAAGCGGTCATCTGTACTCAGCGTATCGGCTAAAGCTGACCCTTTAGAACACAACCGCCCGTAGTTTGAAGGGTGTTCTTTATCGCCTTGTACGCTAAAAGTAGGATTTTCAGCAGTGGGCGATTGTGCAATGACTCCACAGCCGACACCGCAATAAGGACAGGTTGTTTTGGTGAAACTCATAGCCGATATTTCCTGAGTAAAAACTAAATTTGTTTTTGCGTTTTATACAATTGTTACGTTAGCCCAGAATTAATTTTCCATCTGCTTCAATACGCACAGGATAACTTTGTGTGCATCCGTGATGGGGTTCTGAGGCTTGTCCGCTTTCTAAATCAATATGCCAATTGTGTAAAGGGCACGTTACATGTTTACCTGCCACAATCCCTTGTGACAAAACCCCGCCTTTATGTGGGCATTGATTGTTTAACGCAAAAACGTGGTCGTCACTGGTGCGAAATAAAGCAACAGTCAGTGAACCAATTTCTACTGTCCGCGCTCCTAAACGAGGAATATCATTAATATGACCTACTTCAGTAGGATTAATGGCTAATTTGGTTTTCATATTAGGCAACCTCTTTAGATTCGCTGGCGTTATCGGCGGTATTGGCTAAGGTGTTAGCTAATTCAATGCGTTTCAGTGGAACGAATTCATGTTGATGTACGCCGCCTGTTGCCCGTTCTGCCCATGGGTCAACTTGGCTGTTTTGCTGTGAAGTTAAGAAACGTTGATAGTAGTATTTACGTTTTTCTTCGTTTTCAACAATTTGTTGTTTAACATAGTCAACGCCAACTCGCTCAATCCAGTGCGCCGTCCGTTCTAAATAACGGGCTTCTTCGCGATAGATTTGCATAAACGCACCACAATATTCTATAACTTCTTGTTCTGTGCAGACTTTGACTAATAAATCTGTCGCGCGGACTTTAATACCGCCATTACCGCCGACATGAATTTCCCAGCCTGAATCTACTGCAATCACGCCAAAATCTTTAATTGTTGCCTCTGCACAATTACGCGGACAGCCTGAAACTGCCATTTTAACTTTATGGGGTGTCCATGAGCCCCATGTCATTTTTTCTAATTTAATGCCCATGCCCATGGAGTCTTGTGTACCGAAACGACACCATTCTTGTCCAACGCAGGTTTTTACCGTGCGCAAGCCTTTAGCGTAAGCGTGACCAGAAACCATGCCAGCATCGTTTAAATCTTTCCACATTTTGGGCAAGTCTTCTTTTTTCACGCCGAGTAAGTCAATACGTTGTCCGCCCGTGATTTTAACGGTTGGCACGTTATATTTTTCAGCAACATCGGCAATCGCGCGTAATTCACTTGCGGTTGTTAAACCTCCCCAAATGCGGGGGATAACAGAATAAGTACCGTCTTTTTGAATGTTGGCATGGGCTCGTTCATTGATGAAACGAGATTGATAGTCATCTTGGGCTTTGTCTGGGTGTGAAGACAGTAAATAGTAATTCACTGCGGGGCGACAAGTTGGGCAACCGTCTTCTGTTTTCCAATTTAACGCTTTCATGATTTCGGCAACGGTGTACACTTTTAAGTCTTTAATTGCTTCGCGTACTTCGTCACTGCTTAAATCAGTGCAATGGCATAAATGTTTTTTCTTCGGTGTGGCTTTTACGCCTTCGCCTAAAACACCGAGTAAGACTTGTTCAACTAAATTGCTGCATCCCCCACAAGAAGCGGAAGCACTGGTGAATTTTTTAATTTCATCTACCGTTGTTAAACCTTTTTCTCTAATTGCCGCGACGATTGTGCCTTTTTTCACACCGTTACAGCCACAGATTTCTGCATCGTCTGCCATCAATAAAGTAGGATTGCCGACATCAGCACCGCCACCGAGCGCAATTGCTTGTCCAAATAATAATTTTTCCCGCATTATGCTGATGTCAGCTTGTTCTTTTAATAGGCTGTAATACCATGAACCATCCACCACATCCCCATATAACACAGCTCCTTTTACAAGGTTATCTTGAATAACTAATTTCTTGTAAATGCCGTTTGAGGGGTCTTGGAAAATAATTTCTTCGGTTTCTGGCGTGCCTAAAAAATCACCCGCAGAGAATAAATCGATACCAGTAACTTTTAACTTGGTAGAAACCACAGAGCCATGATATTCCGCGCTAGCATTGCCAGTTAACCGCTGAGCACAGATTTTTGCTTGTTCAAACAAAGGCGCAACTAAGCCATAAGCAACGCCACGGTGTTGTGCGCATTCACCGACGGAGAAAATATTCGCGTCGCTGGTTTGTAAACCGTCATCAACCACAATCCCGCGTTCACAATTTAAACCAGAAGCTTGCGCTAATGCCATGTTAGGACGAATCCCGACCGCCATCACAATGATGTCCGCAGGTACTTGTAAACCATCTTTGAAACGAATCGCTTCTACTTTTTCAGTACCAATAATTTCAGCCGTTTGGGCTTCCATTAAAAATTGAATGCCGCGTTGCTCTAAAGATTTCTTTAATAAATTCGCCGCAGGTTTATCTAATTGCCGTTCCATTAAAGTATCAAGTAAATGCACAACTGTGACTTGCATTCCTTGCTTGAGCAGACCGTAAGCCGCTTCTAAACCTAATAAACCGCCGCCGATAACGATGGCATGTTTACCTGTGCGGGCAGCTTCTAACATTAAATCCACGTCGTTAATATCGCGATAGCTGATAACGCCTTTTAATTGATAACCTGGCACGGGTAAAATAATGGGATTAGAACCTGTTGCAATCAGCAATTTATCATAACTTTGCGTTACGCCTTTTAAGCTGGTAACGGTTTTATTGACGCGGTCAATTTCTTTAATCGCATCGCCTTTATGTAAGGTAACGTTATTATCCGCATACCAACGGTCATCATTTAAAATGATGTCGTCAATAGTTTTTTCCCCAGCTAAGACAGGGGATAACAAAATACGGTTATAGTTGTTATAAGGTTCTGCACCAAAAACTGTAATTTCGTATTGATTTGGGTCAATTGCTAGCAACTCTTCTAAAGTGCGGATGCCCGCCATGCCATTGCCGATGCAGATTAATTTTTGTTTACTCATGAATATTCTCGCTTCTAAAAATGCAGTACGGGCTTTTTAACCACACCTTAATTGTGTTAAGCAGCGTCTTTATGTTTTTGCCGCTCGTATAAGAAGTGCAACACTTGCGCACGATAATGGTTGTATTCGGGGTTATCTGCTAATTCCAAACGATTGCGTGGACGGGGTAATTTCACATCTAAAATTTCCCCAATGGTTGCCGCTGGGCCATTTGTCATCATAACGATACGGTCAGATAATAAAACGGCCTCATCCACATCGTGGGTAATCATCATGACGGTATTGCCAAGATTGGCTTGAATTTCCATTACAGAATCTTGCAAATGTGCACGGGTTAAAGCGTCTAACGCGCCAAAAGGCTCATCCATGAGTAATACTTTAGGCTGCATCGCTAAAGCGCGTGCAATCCCTACCCGTTGTTTCATCCCGCCTGAGACTTCCGTAGGACGTTTGTCTAAAGCATGGGACATTTTGACTAATTCTAATTTGTGTAATGTCCATTCGTGACGTTCAGCTTTAGTTTTGCTTGCAGCAAACACTTTATCTACCGCTAAACGCACGTTGTCATATACAGTTAACCAAGGCAATAAAGAATGGTTTTGGAACACAATGGCGCGGTCTGGGCCTGGTGAATTAACTTCACGGTTTTCTAATAACACGCCACCTTGTGATGCTCTTAATAACCCGCCAACAATGTTTAATACAGTGGATTTACCACAACCAGAGTGTCCAATCAGGCTAATAAATTGCCCTTTATCTACCTTTAAAGACACATCCTGCAAGGCATGAAAAACGCCTTTTTTGGTGTGGAAAGTCATTTCAATATTTTCAAGACTTAAATAAGCATTCATGACTTTTAACCCCTAGCGTGTATAATCAAAATAGCTTTGAATCAAACTCATTAAGGATTCAAGAATAATCCCAACAATCCCAATCACTAAAATAGCGACGATAATGGCGGGCACATTTAAGTTGTTCCATTGGTCCCAAATGTAGAAGCCAATCCCAATGCCACCCGTTAACATTTCAGCGGCGACAATTACCATCCAAGCAATCCCTAAAGATAAGCGCATCCCTGTGATAATGTAGGGTAAAGCCGCGGGTAAAATAATGCGCCAAGCAACTTCTAACGGGTTTAAACGTAATACGGCAGCAACGTTCATATAGTCTTGTGGTACAGAGCGAACCCCAACCGCAGTATTGACAATTACAGGCCAAATACTAGTGATAAAAATCACGAAAATAGCGGAGGGATTGACTGCTTTAAAAATCAACAAACCAATTGGTAACCATGCTAAAGGACTGACAGGGCGCAGAATTTGAATTAACGGTTGTAAAGCCTGTGCCATCACATTGCTCATGCCTAACACAAATCCTAACGGTACGCCAACCAAAGCCGCGAGTGCGAAACCGCCCATGACCCGTCCTAAGGAATACATGATTTGCCAACCGATACCCATGTCATTTGGACTATTGATATAAAACGGATTGGCAAAAATGGTTTTTGCCGCGTCCCATGTTTGTAAAGGGGTAGGTAATTCTGGGGCAACTTGTGCTTGTACCCACATCCATACGCCAATAACAACCGCAAATGTCATCAATGGCAACAAGAAAGCTAAGGCATAACTTTCAAATAATGCCCATAATGGATTGGGTGCAGTCCAGATTTTTGCTGGTTCAGCATTTTTTACAGTTTCAGTCACAGCGACGCTTCCTTCAATTGGAGCTTCGGCAGTTGCCAAAGTAATAGGTTCATTCGCAGCAAGAGATGAAATCACTGTCCCCTCTTGCACTGGTAATGCAACAGAAGCATTAGGCATTCGCTTTCTCCAGTTCTTTTAAATCCACTTTTAAGTTATGAACGGGGAAGCTCGCTAAATATTTCACTAATTCTTTAGGGTCAAAGGTTTTGCCATCAAAGAATAAGTCACTAGACATCGCAATAGGCGTGCTGGTGCTATCTTTTAATGTCCACCCTGCTTTGTTTGTGCCTTCAGTTTTGTAGTCAATTGTGGGGGCAGCCATTCCTAATGCTTTGGCAGCATCGCGGTAAATGTCAGGACGATAAACTGTTTCGGCAATTTTCTTAATATTGATAGCTTTATCAATTTGTCCCCAGCGCAACATTTGAGTTAAATACCATGCAGCATGAGAACGCCATGGGAAAGTAGCGGCATAACGATTGAATACATTGAAATCAGGTAATGGACGCGCCGCTTCTTCTTTAGAAAATTTAAATGTCCCAGTCATAGACATTTTCACAACATCTTCAGGCGCATTAACATAAGAAGCTTGCGAAATGATTTTAACCACTTCCATCCGATTTTCAGGTTTATCCATCCATACGCTGGCTTCTAATAACGCCATAATCAAAGCTTTATGTGTATTAGGCTGCTTATCTGCCCATTCACGGGTTACGCTGAACACTTTTTCAGGATTGTTATTCCACATTTCATAACTGGTAATTAAAGTTTTACCAATATCCATTTCAACCGCGCGCTCATTCCATGGCTCACCCACACAGTAACCTACAATATTTTTAGCGCGTAAGTTAGCTACCATTTGTGGAGGTGGAATCACGATTAAACGCACATCAGTTTCTGGATTGATACCAGCAGAAGCCATCCAGTAACGTAATTGATAATTATGTGTAGAAACAGGGAACACGACCGCAAAAGTCATTGCTTCTTTACCAGCGGCTTTATCTTCATCAATCACTTTTTTCAATGCTTTTGCACTGATAGGACGTTGTTTCATTGCTTCAGGGTCAGCTTTTACCATCCGCTCATATAATTCATTGCTGACCGTAATAGCATTACCATTTAAGTCCATGCTGTAAGCTGTAATGGTTTCTTTAGGAACAGCACCAATGCCTAAAGTTGCAGCTAAAGGCATCCCAGCTAACATGTGACCGCCATCTAATGCACCGATGGTTACTTTGTCACGAATATTTGCCCAAGAAGCTTCTTTAGATAAAGAAACTTCTAAACCTTGTTTTTTAAAATAACCTTTTTCAAAGGCAACAACTAACGGTGCACAGTCAGTTAAAGGAATAAAACCCAAAGACACTGCTGTTTTTTCTAATCCGCCACTTGGCGCGGCATACGCGATTGTGCGTAAAGAATCTAAGCCTAACATTGCGCCTCCTGCGACTGCGCTGCTCAATTTTAAGAAATTACGACGGCTCATATCAGTTTTGTGTGTCATGTTTTTTGCCTCTGAATCAAAATTTTAAGGAAATAGAGCCATGCTCGCGCAGGCATTTTTAAACCAAAAAAAAAGGTGTCTTCAGCACACACACTCTACAACCTATAGAGTATGCTGCTAAAGACACCTTTGTCGACTTTAAACTTTCGCCATTGAAAGCTTAAAGTTATTATTTTTTAATACTTTTTAAAGATTGTGAAATGTTCACTAACCTAGTAATTCTGCCATTGTCACGACGTTTTGTGCTACGTCTATTAAACGTTGTCCTTTATCCATGGCTAACTTTCTGAGCGTTTTATATGCAGTTTCTTCATCTAAATTTTTGCGCTGCATTAAAATTCCCTTAGCGCGTTCAATGATTTTGCGCTCGGACAACTTAGTTTTTACATCATCTAATTCGCGCCGCATCGCTTGATATTCGCGAAAACGGGCAATTGCGACTTCTAAGATAGGTTTAATTCGTTTACGACTTAAACCATCAACAATATAAGCACTGACTCCTGCTTTTACTGCGTCTTCAATAGTTTTGCTATCATCACAATCTGAAAACATTACAATAGGTTTGGGATTTTCGCGATTAATATCTGCTAATGATTCTAAGGTATCACGGTCAGGAGATTCCATATCAATCAAAATTAAATCAGCTTCAACCTGTTGTACTGTATCTAATAAATATTCACTACTATTGATAATTGAAACTACTTGATAATTTGCATCTTGTAAAGCTTGCTGCAATAACGCCGCGCGCCCACGATTTTCATCAATTAAAACCACTCGTAGCGTCATAAAGTGAACTCAAGTGATATTGAAATTTATAGCAGCATTGCTATGAATTTACAAAATGATACATGTTAGAAAAATCTTAATTTTAATGTATCATTTTTTAACAAGCATGTACATCATTGTACAATTACGCCCATGCAAACTGTACGCCAAAAATAAATTTCATTTAAAATCAATAGTTTTATTTGTAGTAAAATCTACAATTATCGCATCTATGCACCAAATTGTAAGTATTACTACACAGCAGTAGAATAAATGCACTATTGCAGTGCGACAAAATAATAAAAAGAGTGCATTTAATCATAAAACTCAGTGGTGCGTAATTATTTTAACGCGAGTTCGGCGAGTAAATACTTTAAACTCAATAGGTTGTTAGGATTGGTAGTTTTTTGAATCCATACCGACAGACCTACTAGGTTTTAAACACCTAGTAGGTCTATGTTTTTGTTTCAATATTTCGCGGGACTCAAGTGGGTAGGTCTATTAATTATCGATAAAACTTATCCCACTCGCTCACTTAAACGCATACAGGTCGATTTTGCTTGTAACCACATCAAATCGCGCTGCAAAACTTCATTATCAAAAACAGGACGTTTTTCTAATAAGCGCGTTAAACGAATTTGAGAAATAAACGTTGGTTTACAACGTACTTGTGTCAAAGCCTCTTCTACTGCGGGGCGGTTATTGCAAATCAACACCATATCACAGCCCGCCCGCCATGCCTCAATTACTCGCTCGCTCACTGTCCCCGCGACCGCCGCGCCAGCCATCGTCACATCATCACTAAAAATCACACCTTCAAATCGCAAATGTTGCCGTAAAATCTGCTGTAACCAAACACTAGAAAATCCTGCGGGCACTTTGTCCACATACGGGTAAATCACATGTGCTGGCATAATGGCAGGCAATCCGCCTTTAATCAATTTCGCAAAAGGCACTAAATCCTGCGTCTCTATTGCCGCAAAACTGCGATTATCTACCGGCACGGCATGATGCGAATCTTCTACCACTGAACCATGCCCTGGAAAATGCTTACCCACACCAATCAATCCACTGCGCTGCATTCCCGATAAAACCGCCGTCGCTAATGCCGTCACGCCTTTTGCAGTGGTGTGATAAGCGCGGTCGCCAATCACTTCACTCACACCTGCCGCAATATCTAACACTGGCGCAAAACTAATATCTACGCCCACTTGCCGCAATTCTGCGCCCAACACCCAACCCACTTGTTCCGCCACATTCACAGCGTGCGCGGGATTGTCATCATACAATTTGCCCAACACGCCCGCCGCGGGTAATGCTGTGAACTTGTCTCTAAACCGTTGTACCCGTCCGCCTTCATGGTCAACCGCGACCATCAACGCTGGCGTGCGCAATTGATGAATCTCGGTCACTAACGCGGTCAATTGTGCTGGTGATTCATAATTGCGCGTAAATAAAATAACTCCGCCGACTAAGGGATGCGTTAACACTTCGCGGTCTTGCGCGGTTAATGCCGTGCCTTCAATATCAACCATTAAAAAACCAAGCGACATAGCAAAATCCTTATTAAAATTTTAAAAAAGGGAAGAAGAAGGAAAAAAGCGTTAAGAATATAGAAGTCTTCCCTTTTTTTAAAAGGGGGGCGTATCAAAGAAGGGAATTAAATGGAGTTATAAATAGGCGTAATTTTAAAATAACAAGTGCGCTCGCCATTGGCGCGGCATAAAGTTTCTGTGACTTTTACCCGTGGCAATTGTGATGCTTGATTAATCACGCCTTGAATAAAGCCTATTAAAAAATAACAAGGTACATTTTCCGTGCCAAACACTAAATCCATTGAATTGCAATGTCGCCGACTGAAAAGAGACACAAAAATTTCTAAATCATTCCCTTTTATCTGCGGACGGGCGACGGTATTTAACAATGGAATTACAATTTCTTTTAATGCTTCTGGAATACGGGTGACTTCGTGGATTTTTTCATGTTTAATCGCTAATCGCCGTCCTACGCCTTCGCCTAATGCCACCACTTTAATTTCTTGTTCTGAACGGTGAAAACTGTCTTCATAATTTTGGGTCAATTTCATGAGCTGTTGCGGCCATAATACCGCAATTTTATCCGCTAATGTTCGTCCTTCATCATCTAAATTTAAATCAACTAAGGCTTTTTCTGTTTGATTAAGTTCAATTATATCAATAACTTTATGTACACCTTGCAAAGCAGCTAGGCGCGCCCATACGGTTTCACGCACTAATTGCTCGCCTTTAACTTCTAACATGAGTTGATGCGAACCAGTCAATTCATCAGGAATAGCGTTATGTTTTTGATAGGATAATCCTAATTCTTGCAACAAGGGGGCTGCTTGTGCTAACACATTGGTATTTCTATCTATTTCTAGTATCACATCAAAGGTCATAATCATCTACTTTCTCCTTACAACTCCTCTTATCTTCTGTAAATTTAGTCGAGCAATTACATTTCCATAAATTCGACGGATGATTATTTTTAGTTAAAACCCGTTTCAAAATTCTGTAATAGTCTTGTCTTAAATATGCGTAATATAAATAACTTGCGCAATCTATATTCCACCAAGTATAGCAGAGTAGATTTAAGAATTAATTGACTTAGCGATTAGAAAAATTCTAATGATGATTTATGTTAAATTCCCTCAGGTTTTTCAGAATGCAAAACTTGTAACATATTACAAAACAACAAACCTTGCTCAATCGCATCATCTAGTGCAACGTGAGTATGAAGTTTGGTATCAAACCAAGTACGCGGCATATTGCGCTTGGTACTGTCCCGATAATCTTTTTTTAACAAGCACATTGCCATGGTTTTGACATCTAATGCTGAATGTGAAAAAGGATTTTTACCGACAAAATGGTGCAAATACCAATAAACAAAGGAAAAATCAAAACCCGCAGGATAGGCAACAAAAACGGGTTTAGCGGGTAAATTAATCAGCCAATCATGATAACTTTGCATCGCAAGAGCAGGGTCTTGTGGATTTTCACGACATGCTTGCCATGCGGTCGCTTGTTTTTTCCACCATTCCATGGTGTGTGGGTCTTGTTTAGCATTGGGGAGGGTGGTTAAATTCACGGAAAAAGTGCTTACCAGCGTTTTATCTGCTAAAAATGCCGCTGAAGCTAAACTGAGCATAGAATAATCGCCAGGAATAGGGCCATCGGTTTCTATGTCTGTGCTAACGTAAATTTCTGCCATTTGTTTTGCTCTATCTTTAAATAAATAGTGATTGTTCTTGTGAACTCGAAACGCAGTTTACAATACAGTCGTCTCCTACAGGTTTTTCTGCCAAGCGATGTCTTAATAAGTAAGTCAGCATCTGTCCTTTGCCTTTAACTTCAATCCAACCACGCTCTTCAAAGGCATAGCAGTCTTTTAAACGCTCAAAAGTAGTGCTTGAAACTTGAATTTCGCCCGCAATTCCGTGCGATTCCATACGACTTGCGGTATTCACCGTATCACCCCATAAGTCATAAATAAATTTTTTCACACCAATCACACCTGCAATCACCGCGCCTGTATGAATGCCGATTCTGATATTTAAGCTGCTGCCTTCTTCACATAAGCGAAAATCGGAAATAATATCGCGCATGGCTAATGCCATTTCAGCAATGCCGCGCACATGGTGATTACACGCCAATGGCACGCCTCCAACGACCATGTAAGCATCGCCTATTGTTTTAATTTTCTCCAAACCATAAGTTTCAGCTAAATGGTCAAAAGAAGTGAATAGTCGATTGAGTAATTTCACCATTTTTTCAGGGGAAACTTGAGCAGATAAGCGGGTAAAATCCACCAAATCAGCAAATAGCACAGTGGCTTCAGGATGATAGTGCGCAATGGGTGATACACCTGCTTTCAATTGTTGCGCAATGGGTGCAGGTAAAATATTGAGTAACAGCGATTCTGCTTCGCGATTTGCCATTTGCAGGGCATTTTCTCGTGCTTTGATTTCTTCTACCTGTGTAGCAAGTCGCTGAATCATAAGATTAAATTCGCGCATCACATCGCCAATTTCATCTTTGCGCGTTACTGCCAGCAAATAGGGTTGTGGGTCATGACTTTTTACCGCATAACTTGCTTCCATAAGCGCATGGCGTAGGCGAATAATCGGCGCAATTACAATCGGAGCTAAAGCAATAGAGGTCACTGCGGTTACAAAGAGACAAATAATGAGCACTAAGCCAGCAATCCGCCAGATATAAGCAATTACTTCATTTTGTACAGTTTTTGCATCAAATCGTAATATTAAGACAACTGAACTCACTTGTGGACAATTAACTATTTGACAATGTTGTAACTTATCTAACAAATATTTAAATAGGGTTTCACCCTCATTTTGTTCATGAATGAGCCACGCGACGTTATACACTGTATCTATTCGTTTACGAATTGCTGAATTGGGTTGTAGTTGTGCAATAACGTCTTGGTAATTAATTTGCGGCATTTCCCCAAAATTGGCAACTAATGTGCCGTCAAGTAAATAGATTGAGCCGCCGAGTACGGGGAAATTATGAATAATTTGACGGGTAGATTGAAAAATGGTTTCAAAATCTTTTTTGTGATGACTAAGTGCAATCACAGGGGCAAGGCTAGACAAGCCAATTTGCTCAATGTTTTGTAGCAATTCGCTTTCACGGCGTTGCACAGAGGGCAATAAAATAATCAACTCCACAATCACGATACTGATAAATACCCATAACACTATCGTACGCGATAAACGGGCTTGGACTAAGGAAAAAAACAACATAACTTTTTGTGGCATGACGGAATCACTCTGAAAAAACGCAAAAGATGCTATATTTCCATAACAATGCAACATTAAAACGCTTTTTTACTAAAAAATTATTAACTTATGACGTTTGAAAATCCATCTTCAATGACAGAAACAACTGAATTACCCCCTGCAACCGCAGCGCATTATCAAGCAATTTTAGAAGCGGCGTTATTAACTGCTGAACAACCCTTAAATATTGAACAACTAGAACAATTATTTAGCCAAGACCCGCAACCGCTTAATCGTGCACAAATTCGCAATTGTTTAAAACAACTACAACAACAAGTGGGAACACGAGGGATTGAATTAGTAGAAGTCGCGAGCGGTTTTAGATTTCAAGTTAAATCGCATTTACATCCTTGGTTAAAACAATTAATTCGCCAGCGTCCACCACGTTATTCGCGTGCTTTATTAGAAACTTTAGCCATTATTGTTTATCGCCAACCTATCACCCGTAGCGAAATTGAAAAAATTCGAGGTGTAAGTGTTGGTACAAACATTATTCGAACTTTGCAAGATTATCAATGGATAAGAGTATTAGCGCACCGTGATAGCCCTGGTCGCCCTGCCTTGTATGGTACAACAAAAGCATTTCTCGACCATTTTAATTTAAAACATTTAAATGAATTACCCACATTAAATGAACTGCAACATTTAGAATTACAACCCGATTTACCAGAGACTGAAGATGAGAGCGCACTGGACGCTCCGCACCCGTTAACTTCGGCAGCGCATTCAGCCACTTCAACTTCTAAACCTTAAAAAAGGATTTTTGTATGATGCCTGCGCCGTTTCCTGTCCCTCAATGCCCCTATCAACATCCTAGCCATACTTTACTGTATCAACCCAATGCAGCCAAAGCCGAGCACGTTTTATACCCACAGCCAGCCGCTTCTTTATCAATGACGACTCGCCCACCTAAATTTGTGCTTTCTCCTACTCCCAATCCATTATTACATTGGGAAAGTGTTGATACTGTTTTGTTAGATATGGATGGTACATTGCTAGATTTACATTTTGATAATTATTTCTGGCAACATTATTTATTAGTACGTTACTCGCAGCAGCATCGTTTACCTTTTCCGCAAGTACAACAAGAATTACAAGTGTTGTTTAAACAACATCAAGGCACGTTAAATTGGTATTGTCTCGATTTTTGGCAACGACAATTACAATTAGATATTATGCGACTCAAACAAGAAGTTGCACATCTCATTCAATTGCGTCCATTTGTGATAGAATTTCTCAATTCACTTAAACGACTAAATAAACGAGTTGTTCTGATTACCAATGCGCATCCTAAAATTCTTGAATTTAAAATGCAGCGTATTCAACTACAAAGCTATTTTGACCAAATGATTAGCTCGCATACGTTAGGCTATCCTAAAGAAGATTCACGCTTTTGGGAAAAATTGCAAACAGTTGAAAATTTCAATCGAATGACCACTTTGTTTATTGACGACAGCTTACCAATTTTATACGCCGCAACGAATTTCGGAATTCGTTACGTTTTTGGAGTTGCACAACCTGACTCGCATAAAATTGCGTATGCACAGCAACCTAATTTAGTGTTGTTAAACTGTTTTTGTCAAATTACGCCGTTTATGTTTGAATAGGGGTTAATTTAACAAAGATAAATATTTTCCTAAAACGATTGAAGCTATGCCCAAAATGAAAATCAAAACAAAGTTAATTTTAACATTTGTTATTTTAAAACTGATTCCTATTAGCATCATTGCATATATTGCAACGACTTCAATTCAATATTTAGGAAAAGACTTTTCTCAAGATTCGCAAGAATTATTATTAAAAACAGAAAAAGTCATTCAAGAAACCGCAAATATTGCAACCAATGACAGTATTAATGCACTTGATTACAAATCACAAATGATGTTAGAACAAGCAACGGTCAATATTGCAAAAGCCGTTGCTGATTTCTTATATGAGCGAGATAGTGATATTTTAACCCTCGCTCAACTTCCTTTAAATCAAACTGTCTTAACTCACTTCTTTCAACAGAAAGCTCGTAATATTACTGTACATGAATCCTATCATTTTGATGCAAATAAACAGAAATGGGTAAGTGATAACCCTGTTGTTGCCAACCCTGAAGTTGTTAATGAAATTTTGGAAGAAAATAAAAAGAACTTTCATAAAAATAAACTCCCACCGTTTAATCAACAGAAAATCCCATTGTATAAAGAAATTTCCTATTTTGATTTAAATGGACAAGAAGTTTATAAAGTTTCTAGCATTGATAAAACTTTAAAGAATATTGCAGATAAGAAACAAACTTACTGTAAAGCAGAAGATTATTTTACGGCAGTACAAAATTTAAAACAGGGTGAAATTTACGTTTCAGATGTCATCGGCGAATATCAACCCTCAAAAATTAACGGCACTTACTCCCCCGAAGCCGCCGCAAAGGCAGGTATTCCATTTGAACCTGAAAAATCTGCTTATGCCGGCATAGAAAATCCCGTTGGCAAACCGTTTGAAGGCATTTTACGCTTTGTAACCCCTGTTTACCAAAATGCTAGAAAAGTCGGTTATTTAACCCTTGCACTTGACCACCGCCATTTAAGCGAATTTACCGATTTTGTGATGCCAGATGAACGCTTTGTGAACAATATCGCGGATGCAGCGGCAGGTAACTATGCGTTTATGTGGGATTATGTGGGACGTTGTGTTGCTCATGCCCGCGACTATTTTATTGTCGGATTTAATTCAGAAACTGGCGAAAGAGTACCGCCTTGGGTTTCACCTGAAATTATTGCCGATTGGAAAAAAAGTAATGTCAATTCTTTAACACGTTTCTTAGAAACTTATCCCGTTTTTAAAGACCAGCATTTAAGTCGCTCTTTAGATAAAGAACAATTACAACGCGGTGAAATTGCATTAGATTGTCGCTATTTAAGCAAAGCACCACAATGTCATGGTTGGTTTCAAAGCATTAATGATGGAGGGTATGGTTCTTTCATGATTAATTGGGATAATGTGCAAAAATTAACGACCGCGGCGGCAATTCCTTATTACACAGGACAATATGGCACAACAAAAATCGGTTTTGGTTTTATTGTAATCGGCGCAAATGTCGATGAATTCCACAAAGCAGCAGTACAAACCAAAAATAAATTAGAAAACATGCTTGCACAACAAAATAAAGTAATGCAGCAAATGGTTGAAGAAAATCAGGCAATTGCCTTGAGTAAAGTTCAAACTACTGCTTTTAATATTTTATTAGTATTAATTCTTTTAGTTACCTTTGTTGTTTTTGCCGCCATTTATATTGCCGATAACTTTACTCGTAAAATTTACAAATTGATTGAAGGTGCACAAGCTTTTGCTAAAAATCAATTGGATTACCGAATTCATCTTAAAGAAAAAGATGAATTTGGACAGTTAGCCCACGCCTTTAATAGCATGTCCGGACAATTGCAAGAATTAGTCACACATTTAGAAACAAAAGTAGAAGAACGCACCGAAGCTTTAAAGAAAGCGAATGAAGAAATTACAGAATTAAATAAACAACTCAAAACTGAAAATATTCGCATGGGCGCAGAATTAGCTGTTACGCAACAATTACAAAAAATGCTAACACCTAAATTAGTAGAATTAGCCAAAATTGAAGATTTAGATGTTGCAGGTTTTATGGAACCTTGTAATGAAGTCGGCGGTGATTATTATGATGTATTGACCCATGCAAATGGTTTAAAAATTGGGGTTGGCGATGTTACTGGGCACGGCTTAGAAAGCGGCGTAGTAATGTTAATGTTACAAACCGCGATTAGAACGCTGGTAGAACATGAAGAAGTTGACCCCGTTAAGTTTATGAACACCATTAACCGTACGATTTACCATAACGTACAGCGCATGGGGTCGGAAAAAATGTCCACCTTATTGTTAGCAGATTATTCCAAAGGTTTATTAACGGTTTATGGACAACATGAAGAAGTGATTATTGTGCGGGAAAACGGCACAATTGAAATTATAGAAACCCAAGAATTAGGATTTCCTTTAGGATTAGAAGAAAATATTGAAGCTTTTGTTGAGAAACATCCTGTACAGTTGTTTAAAAATGATGTTGTCGTTTTCTATACCGATGGTATTACCGAAGCTGAAAGCAGAGACGGTGATTTTTATGGTACAGGGCGATTAGCTACTTTAATTTCTCGTATCAGAAATGGAACAGCAACTGAGATTTGTCAAGGTATTGTTGATGATGTAAAAGAACATATCGGCACACACCGCGTTTTTGATGACATTACGTTATTGGTAATGAAACGTAAATAACTACTTCGTAGCCATTAAATTACGCGTATTTGCGTGTTGTAGGGTGGAATAGCGTAGCGTATTTCACCCTAAACTTCTGCAATTAATTGCTCAAAAAAGCAATAACTAAAACTATTGCGCTCCTAAAGAAAAAAATAACAATTACTTTAAAAAACGGATTGTTTTATGTCAGGTAACACACTCGGAAAATTATTTACACTCACCACTTTTGGTGAAAGTCATGGGATTGCCATTGGCGGGATTGTCGATGGCTGTCCGCCCAATATGGAATTGTCAGAGGATGATTTGCAAGTAGATTTAGACCGCCGTCGTCCAGGGACATCACGCCATACTACGCAACGGCGGGAAGATGATAAAGTAAAAATTTTATCCGGTGTATTTGAAGGTAAAACAACGGGTTGTCCTATTGCTTTAGTGATTGAAAACACAGACCAACGTTCCAAAGATTACGATAAAATCAAAACCCAATTTCGCCCTGCTCATGCCGATTATGGCTATTGGCAAAAATATGGTATTCGTGATTATCGCGGCGGAGGGCGTTCTTCTGCCCGTGAAACAGCGATTCGGGTCGCCGCGGGCGGCATTGCAAAAAAATATTTACGGGAACGCTATGGCATACAAATTCGCGGCTATTTAGCTCAATTAGGCCCGATTTGCACCGATAACACTGGCAGTTTTTCATGGGAAGAAGTGGAAAATAACGCCTTTTTCTGTCCAGATGCGGCTTTAATCCCCCAATTAGAACAGTATATGGATGATTTACGCAAAGAAGGGAACTCTATCGGGGCGCGTATCACAGTTATTGCGTCTAATGTGCCCGTTGGCTGGGGTGAACCGATTTTTGACCGTTTAGATGCAGAAATTGCTCATGCGTTAATGAGTATTAACGCTGTGCGTGGGGTAGAAATTGGCGACGGATTCGCTTGCATCACGCAAAAAGGCACAGAGCACCGCGACGAAATTACGCCACAAGGATTTTTAAGTAATCATGCGGGCGGCATTTTAGGCGGTATTTCTACAGGGCAAGCCATTGTTGCCAGTCTTGCCTTAAAACCAACGTCTAGTATGCGCATTCCAGGGCGCAGCATTGATATTGACGGCAATCCCACCGAAGTGATTACCACAGGACGACATGATCCTTGTGTTGGAATTCGGGCAACACCGATTGCTGAAGCTATGCTAGCATTAGTTTTGATAGACCATGCACTGCGCCATCGTGGGCAAAATCATGATGTTATTCCGCCTACGCCGATTGTACCTGCGCAAGCAGAAAGCTAAATTAATTGATAAAATTCAATTCATGGTAAAGTCATACTTCTGTTATATATTCATCTTTTTTGAGTGCTTATAATTTATTTTTAATTTTCATACTTGTAGGAGTTACGCAGTTGAAATAGTAGCCTATTGATTTTGTTATATTACTCAAAATCAGGTTAAAACACTAACCTATTGAATAATTTATAAAATCATATTCAACTGCGTAACTCCTAACTTGTATGAAACAACTCGCGCTAGGAGTTTTTGCTTATGTTTAATCCTGCTGAACAATTTGAATCTTTTGTTAAACAAGTTTCCTCTAATTTTCCTTTCCCACAAGGGGCAGTTGAATTACAAAAAGATTTTGAAAAAAATCTGCGCGTTGCAATGGAAAATGCTTTCCGCCGCATGAATTTAATTACTCGCGAAGAATTTGACGTGCAAGCTGGCGTATTAGCCCGCACTCGTGAAAAATTGGAAGCGTTAGAAACCCGTTTAGAAGCTTTAGAAGCCAGCATTCTTGCTGCCCAAACGGCCGCTACCCAAGTAGTGCAAGCACCTGTTGCGACTGTCGTGGATGCCCCTGTGGTTTCTAGCCCTGCAACTGATAACACTTCAGCCGCAAATAGCTAATTTTAATTGTATAAAGTTTAGGTGTTACGCAATTTAAATTGATTAAAGAGGAGTGCAATAGCTTTAACTATTGCAAGCGTTGCCGAGAAATTCAAGTTAAAACAAAGACCTGCTAGGTTTAAAAAACCTAGCAGGTCTGCGGGTACAAATTTAAAAAACTGCTAGTCTTTAAAAAATTGGCGAACCCAACACAAATTACTGATTTTTAAAAACTTATTTACTAAGTTGGGTTAAACCAGATTCAAACTACCCAACAACTACGTTTATTGCCTTCCTGTTATTTTAAGGTTGTCTCATGTCACTTGCTGTTGTTCATAGCCGCGCTCAAGTCGGCGTTCAAGCCCTTTCTGTTACAATTGAAGTTCATTTAACTAATGGTTTACCTTCACTTTCTATTGTTGGTTTGCCCGAGGCAGCCGTGAAAGAAAGTAAAGACCGTGTACGCAGTGCCTTACTCAATACTCAATTTGAATTTCCCATTCAACGTATCACGATTAATTTAGCACCCGCGGATTTACCCAAAGAAGGTGGACGGTTTGATTTAGCGATTGCGCTCGGCATTCTTGCCGCTTCGCGTCAAATTCCTGCCGATGTGTTAGAAAATTATGAATTTTTAGGTGAATTAACGTTAAGTGGCGAAATTCGCCCCGTGCGCGGCGTATTACCTTTTAGCCTCGCTGCTAAACAAGCCAAACGCCATATTGTTATTCCTGTACAAAATTTACCAGAAGCGCAGCTCGTCGCGGATGTCACCATTTACCCCGTCAAAGATTTAGCCGAAATTTGCGCACATTTACAAGGAATTACACCTTTAATGCCGTTTAAAACAAGCTCACAGACGGTTAATCATGATTTTCCCGTGCGCCATTATCAAGATTTAAGTGATGTGCATGGACAACATCACGCCAAACGAGCTTTAGAAATTGCCGCGGCGGGGGGACATAATTTATTAATGATTGGCCCACCTGGTACAGGTAAAACTATGTTAGCCAGTCGTTTACCTACTATTTTACCGCCTTTAACAGAACAAGAAGCGTTAGAAACCGCCGTGATTTCTTCTATTGCAGCAAATGGTTTTGAAGCCAAGCATTGGAAAATTCGCCCGTTTCGCACGCCGCATCATACCGCTTCAGGAGTGGCTTTAGTGGGTGGCGGCAGTCATCCACGCCCAGGTGAAATCTCACTTGCCCATCATGGCGTGTTATTTTTAGATGAGCTACCCGAATTTAGCCGCCAAGTATTAGAAGTTTTACGCGAGCCGCTAGAATCTAAAAAAATTGTGATTTCCCGCGCCGCGCGACAAGCGGAATTCCCTGCACATTTTCAATTAGTTGCAGCAATGAATCCCTGTCCTTGCGGTTACTTAGGCGATAAACGCTGTCAATGTTCGCCTGAACAAATACGACGTTATCGGCAAAAAATTTCAGGCCCTTTACTCGATAGAATTGATTTGCATATTGAAGTTCCCAACTTATCCCGCCAAGATTTAAAACAAGCTCAGAGCACGGAAAACAGTCAAACGGTGCAACAACGAGTGATTGCCGCGCGCGAACGACAGTTACAACGGGCAAATAAACCCAATACTTTATTAGACAGCCGAGAAATTGAAAAATTTTGTCAATTAAGCGAAGCTGATGAACGTCTATTAGATAGTGCGATTCAGCGTTTAGGGTTATCGGCGCGGGCTTGGCATCGTATCCTAAAAGTAGCACGGACAATTGCAGACATGGCAAACAGTGATACTATTCAAACAGCGCATCTTGCTGAAGCAATTACTTATCGTCGTCATGAACGATTGATGAATTGAAGAAACTTTTTTGAGTCTATATTTTTGCCACAAATACAAGAAAAAGCGTGTGATTTTCATGCTTTACCAAGGCGACGCTTGATACTCAACTCATTTAAAAAAAAAGGAATAAAATATGCGATTAATTAGTAGTTTAATTGGTTTTGCAATTTTGGCTTTTCTCTTATTGCCTTATTACAACGTTTATCAAATCAGCAGTTCTGTGCAAAGTAGTGATTTAGTCACTTTAGCAAAAATGGTAGACTTAGAAGCAGTTCGTAAAGTGCAAAAAACCACTTTAGAACAGCAGGCAAAAAATGCTGCAAACACCTTGGGGATGCAAAACAGTCAAGTCACCAATACTTTACAAAGTGGCTGGGCTTCGTTGGGGAATTTAGCGGTAGAACAGGTGATTGACATTAATTGGGTGCGCACTCAATTACAACCTGCGGGCAATCAAACGCTGTGGAGTGCGATGTCTTATGCTTTTTTTGAATCGCCAACTCGCTTTACTATCCGTTTGGGCGCGTTAGGTAATAATCCTGTTTTTATTGAATTAACGCTACATGATTGGTCATGGCGCGTTTCTGCTATTTATCGTTAAGCTTTCAATTTCTCATAAGACGAGTATTTCACTCGTCTTTTTCTGCTTTCCTGCGGTTTTCTCCTGTTTATTTTTTCAAACCACATTTTAGGGGGAAAATATGTTTTTTTTAATCAAACACTATTTAATAATATTCTTATTATTCTGTTCGCAATTCTGTTTTGCAGAATTACCATTGACTATCAAGTTTAGCCATGTCGCTGCCGCTGATTCTCCTAAAGGAAAAGCCGCCCTTTTTTTTAAACAACGTTTAGAAAGTTTAAGCCAGAATCAACTTCAAGTTCAGGTTTATCCAAACAGTACTTTATTTAAAGACCGTGAAGAATTGGAAGCTTTAAAAGAAGGAAAAGTTCAAATTATTGCACCCGCTTTAGCTAAATTTTCAATATTGGGTGTTAAAGAATTTGAATTATTCGATTTGCCTTATTTGTTTAAAAATTATGATGAGGTTCATCAAATTACAGATGGCAAAGTTGGGCAATTATTATTTAATAAATTAAGTCAATATCAAATGCGAGGTTTAGCCTATTGGGATAATGGTTTTAAATCTTTTTCAAGTTGGGCAAAAATAGTACAGCCAAGTGATTTGCAAGGGTTAAAAATCCGCATTCAACCATCTAAAGTATTAGAAGCACAAATTCGCGCTTTAAATGCGACTCCATTAATTATGCCTTTTTCTGATGTTTATAATGCACTTAGAGAACATTTAGTAGACGCAACTGAAAACCCATCTTCTAATTTTTATACCCAAAATATGCAGCAAGTGCAACCTTATTTAACTTTAACTGAACATGGCTATTTAGGGTATGCAGTGATTACTTCAGAAAGTTTTTGGAAACGCTTATCCGTAGAACAACAGGCTATTTTTACAAAAGCTATGTATGATGCAACGCATTATGCAAATCAAATTGCTAAAAATGAAAATGAAGACGCACTGAATAATATTCGGCAAAGTAATTTAACCCAAATTTATACACCCTCTCCAATAGAACTCCAACGCTTTAAAGAAATTTTGTTGCAAGTGCATAAAGAAAAACAAAATAGAATTGGTAAGGAATTATTAGATTTAGTCTATCAAACCTTACAATTTAAGGCGGATTTTTAAACAGTTTCTAATGTGTTTAAATTGTGATAAAAGTTAAAGCTTTTTCTTTATGTACTTAACAAAGTTAATACTTAAAAGTTATATTAGCATTTGCTTATAATAATTAAATCTTTGTTTATTTAGAAAAAATAAAGTAATTTAAAAATAAATACTTTTTTTCATTAAAAAACACTTTAAAATTTTAGAAAATCTCTATTATTATTAATGTTTGTTACTGTTATCGCGGAACAAAGAAATTAGCGGGTGTCTTATCTGACACTATAATAATAAATTGCTTAAATCTTAATACTAAAGGAGACCTCATGAAAGGTTTATCTTTGTTTGTGGGCGTGTTAATTGCGTCATTATCCAGTATCGCATTTGCTGCCGATCCTATTGTTTTAAAATTTAGCCACGTTGTGGCAAATGATACCCCAAAAGGTAAAGCAGCTGAGTTTTTTAAGAAACGGGCTGAAGAGTTAACTGCGGGTAAAATCAAAGTTGAAATTTATCCTAACAGCACTTTATACAAAGACAAAGAAGAGTTAGAAGCGTTGCAATTAGGCGCGGTACAAATGTTAGCCCCTTCTTTGGCAAAATTTGGCCCTTTAGGGGTGAAAGAATTTGAGTTGTTCGATTTACCTTATATTTTTGATGGTTATGAACAGCTCCATGCTGTTACCAATGGGGAAGTCGGTAAAAAGCTGCTGGCGAAATTGGATAGTAAAGGGATTAAAGGTTTAGCATTTTGGGATAACGGTTTTAAATCTTTCTCTGCCAATAAACCCATTAAAACCCCAGCGGATTTAAAAGGGTCAAAAATGCGAATTCAGTCTTCTAAAGTGTTAGAAGCACAAATGCGCGCGTTAGGCGCATTACCACAAGTTTTAGCATTCTCCGAAGTGTATCAAGCCTTACAAACTGGGGTTGTTGACGGTACAGAAAACCCAATTTCTAATTTATACACGCAAAAAATGCACGAAGTACAAAAGCATTTAACTTTAACTAATCATGGTTATTTAGGATATGCCGTGATTGCAAATAAAGCATTTTGGGATGGTTTGCCTGCTGATGTGCGTGGTCATTTAGAAACAGCAATGAATGAAGCAACTGAATATGCTAATAAAATTGCTAAAGAAGAAAATGATGATGCTTTAGCAAAAGTTAAAGCTTCCGGTAAAACAACTGTTTATGAACCTACTGCTGCGGAAATTTCAGCTTTTAAGAAAGCTTTAGTTCCTGTACATAAAGAAAAAGAAGACCGTGTAGGTAAAGAAACCTTAGAATCGGTTTATAAAGCGACAGGTTTTGACCCTAGCAAATTATAAGCGTCTTTAAAACGTTTGTTGTATTAACTGGTCTTTCAACTTGTTTGAAACAAGTTTGAACCGTATTAGTTGAATTGCAACAAGCGTTTTTTCTTTTCAGGAGTTTTAAGCATCATGCTTAAATCAGTTTATCATTATTTCAATCTTTCTTTAAATCATTTAGAAGAATTGATTATTACCCTTTTAATGGGTAGTGCAACCTTATTAATTTTTATCGCAGTTTTGCATCGTTATTTATCTGGTTATGCAATTCCAGGTTTACAAGATGCTTTGTTGTCTATCAATTTAAGCTGGGCGCAAGAACTGTGTATCTATATGTTTATTTGGATGGCAAAATTCGGCGCAGCGTATGGGGTACGCACAGGGATTCACGTTGGTGTGGACGTTGTTATCAATCGTTTATCAGAGGAAAATCGCGCTAGAGCCGTGTTATTTGGTTTAGTGGCAGGCGCATTTTTTACGGGAACAATTGGCACATTAGGCGCGCAGTTTGTGTGGGAAATTGCGCATACTGAACAAACCTCACCCGATATGGAAATTCCTATGTGGTGGGTATATATGGCGTTGCCTTTAGGTTCGTATTTAATGTGTTTTCGGTTTCTACAGTCCACTTATCAATTTTGGACAACGGGCGAATTACCGCATCATGACCATGGACATGTTGATGGTTTAGAAGATGAAACTCAAGAACACATCGTATTGTTAGGGGAAGCGGTAGAAGTAGCGGAAGAAAAAGAACATGCGCACGCAGGTCTCACAGAGAAACAGTGGGAAGAACATCATGCTCACGAGCATCCGCAAGGACATTCAAACAGCCCTGATAACCGTCCTAAAGGAGACTAAGCCATGAGCGCATTAATTATTTTTGGATTATTAATTGTCCTCATGTTGACGGGGATGCCTATTTCCATTGCTTTAGGGTTAACCGTGTTAACCTTCTTCGTGACCATGACTCAAGTACCTATTGAGTCAGTAGCAATGAAATTATTCACGGGGATTGAAAAATTTGAAATCATGGCGATTCCCTTCTTTATTTTGGCAGGGAATTTTTTAACCCACGGTGGAGTTGCGCGGCGGATGATTCGCTTTGCAACAACTTTAGTCGGTCATTGGCACGGTGGTTTAGGATTAGCGGGTGTTGTCGCTTGTGCATTATTTGCTGCAATTTCAGGTTCTTCACCAGCAACAGTGGTTGCTATTGGTTCAATTTTATTACCTGCCATGTTAAAAGCAGGCTTTCCCGCCCGTTTTGGTGCTGGGGTGATTACCACTTCTGGCGCGTTAGGAATTTTAATTCCGCCGTCTTTAGTGATGGTAATGTACTCGGTATCCACTAATACTTCCGTTGGCGCGTTATTTATGGCGGGCGTTATTCCTGGGATTTTATTAGCTGTTGCATTAGGCGCGACAACTTGGTATAGAGCATGGAAATTTAATTATCCCCGTCAACCTCGTGCAACATGGGGCGAAACCTTTCGCGCATTTAAAGAATCTATTTGGGGTTTATCTTTAGTATTGGTGGTTATGGGGGGAATTTACTCAGGGATATTCACCCCAACGGAAGCGGCCGCGATGAGTGCCGTGTACGCATTTTTTGTCGCCGTCTTTGTGTACAAAGACATGAGCATCAAAAAAGTTCCTAAAGTCTTATTAGACTCTGCCAACATGTCAGCGATGTTGTTATACATCATCACAAACGCAGTATTATTCTCTTTCTTAATGACCCATGAAAATATCCCTCAAGCTTTTGCTGATAGTTTGTTAAGCACAGGGATGGGACAAATTGCCTTTTTATTAGCGGTTAACGTTATCCTATTAATCGCAGGTAATTTCATGGAACCTACTTCTATCGTATTGATTATGGCCCCGATTTTATTTCCTGTTGCGATGCAATTGGGGATTGACCCTGTGCATTTTGGGATTTTAATCGTTGTAAATATGGAAGTAGGGATGTGTCATCCACCTGTTGGTCTAAACTTATATGTTGCTTCAGGCATTACCCGTATGGGAATTACTGAATTAACTATTGCAGTATGGCCTTGGTTAGTGACGATGTTAGGTTTCTTATTAGTAGTTACCTACTACCCACCTTTATCTTTATGGTTACCTAAGATGATGGGTTTATTGTAATTTAGTCTAAAACTGGCGAAATATTTAACCCAAAATAAAGACCTGCTAAGTTTTAAAAACCTAGCAGGTCTATTTATTTGAACAGGTTCAAAAGTTTACAATTAGGAGTAACGCAGTTGAAATGAGGAGTGCAATCGCTTTAGCTATTGCGCGGGTTGCCGAGAACTCAATAACAAAAGTTTGGCGAGAGATTCAAATGAAAACAAAGGTCTATTAGGCTTCAAAAACGAGCAAGTCTGCCAATTGCAATAGCTAAAGCGATTGCACTCCTTTTTAATCAACTGCGTAACTTCTACAGGTTTAAAAATTTAAAGTTAAACAAATTATCCGCAATAAAAAAGGAGTGCCGAAGCACTCCTTTTTTTTAACCTCATTTAATCAATGAACTTATTGATTAAAAACAAGGTTTTGTAGGTTCTGCATTGTAGCGTTCGATAGAATCAACGATTTCTTTCTTCGCATCATCAACACCACCCCAACCAGATACTTTCACCCATTTATTTTTCTCTAAATCTTTGTAGTGTTCGAAAAAGTGAGCGATTTGTGCTTTCAATTCAGGACGTAAATCTTCTAAAGATTTTGCTTCACGGTATAAAGTTGATAATTTATCAGCAGGAACTGCGATAACTTTTGCATCTTTACCAGACTCATCTTCCATGAATAATACAGCTAAAGGACGGCATTTAATCACAGCACCGCTGATAACTGGTACAGGCGTGATAACTAACACGTCAACTGGGTCGCCATCTTCAGATAATGTATGAGGAACATAACCATAGTTGCAAGGATAGTGCATGGCAACGTTCATGAAACGGTCAACAAACATAGCCCCTGTTTCTTTATCAACTTCATATTTAACAGGGTCGCTGTGTGCAGGAATTTCAATAATAACATTGATTTCTTCAGGTGCTTTGCTGCCTGTTGTAACTCTATCTAAATTCATCGTATTAACATCCTTATGGGTTTTATTTAAAAATTTGCTGTTTTGCAAAAAGGAGGTTTATTTTAACGAAAAAATACCTTAAAAACCTAGCAAATTAAAAATTTTTTATTAGATAGAGCTATGACAGCGCATAGTTAAATACTAATAAATAAGCTTTTTTTAAAATTTCTTTAAAAATAAATTTAACGATTTACCCATCCTTTGACTTCTTCAATCGTTGGGATTTTGCTTTTTTTAGGCATTATTTGACCGTCTATTTTAACCGTAGGCGTTGACATAATCCCTTCTTGTGCCATTTGTTGATAATCAGTAACTTTAGTTAAATTAAAAGGCACATTTAACTCAGTTAATACTTCAGTAATTACTTTAGCTGTATTAGTGCAATTCGCACAGCCGGGACCATAAACAATAATAGTGTACATTTTAATCTCCCTATTTTAAGTGTTAATAAAGAAACTCTTTAAAGAATCCAATTAAACAAATACCCCACTAATAAAATACCTATTGCAATAATCGCAACAAAACTTGCAATTAAAGTAGGTTTTAAAACTCGTCTTAAAATAATTAATTCAGGTAATGATAAAGCAATTACTGCCATCATAAATGCTAATACCGTTCCTAATGCCGCGCCTTTGATTAATAACGCTTGTACAATGGGGATAATTCCCGCAGCATTAGAATACATAGGAATGCCAATAATGACAGCTAAAGGAACTGACCACCAAGTATTGCCTAAAATACTTGCCATAAAATCTTGTGGTACATAGCCATGAATGCCTGCCCCGATGGCAATTCCTAAAAGAATATAGAACCATACTTTGTGTAAAATTTCTTTAACTGCTTGTATCCCTTGTTCAATACGTTCTTGCCATGTAATAGTAGTGTCTATTTGCATTTCTGTATTGGTTTTAATTTGATAAACCCATTCTTCTACATGTTTCTCTAATTTCATTTGTCCTAAAATATAACCTGCAAGCATGGCAATACTTAAACCAGTAGTTAAATACAGTAACGCAATTTTCCAACCAAATAAACTGAATAATAAACCTAATGCAATTTCATTAACCATCGGAGCAGCAATTAAGAAACTAAAAGTAATTCCTAAAGGAACACCTGCCGTTAAAAATCCAATAAATAAAGGAACTGCTGAGCAAGAACAAAAAGGGGTAACTACACCTAACAATGAAGCAAGCCCATGGCTCATAAAGCTAGATTGTCCAGCTAATAATGCACGGGTGGATTCTGGGGAAAAGAATGAGCGAATTACACCCATCACAAAAACAATGAGCGTTAATAATAATAAAACTTTGGGAGTTTCAAAAATAAAAAAGGCAATAGCATCGCTTAAATGAGTATTATTGCTTAAACCAAAGATTTGATAAGTTAACCAGTGGCTAATATTTTGTAAGTGATAATAAAGCAAAAACCAGATAATAAAAGCAGTAATTACTTTTAAATGGATGCTTAAATTTGCTTTGATGAAAGTGTTCATAATTTTTAAACCTAGCAAGGGGAAAATTGAAGTAATTTTCCCCCCTTGACTTTATTTCAACGCGCCAATTTCTGCACAAAATTCTTTAACTTTGGCTTTAATTAAATCGCGAATTTCGCGGGTTTTTGCCTGTTTTTCTTCGTCACTGCCTTGTAATGCGGAAGGGTCGGGAAAACTCCAATGCACACGGGTTGTTACGCCAGCAAAAATGGGGCAACGTTCCGCGCTGGTTTCATCGCAAACGGTGACAACATAAGCAAATAACTTTCCAGATTTAACGTGGTCAAAAACAGATTTAGTGGGTTTTTGACTAATGTCTATGCCTTCTTCTTGTAAAACTGTAACGGCTAAAGGATTTAATACGCCTGGTTCTAAGCCTGAACTTTCTGCTTCAAAGTGTTCATTGCAGAAATGGTTAAAATAAGCTTCTGCCATTTGACTGCGTGCACTGTTATGAATGCAAACAAACATAACACTTTTTTTCTTAGTATTCATTTTAAGTTCCTTAAGTTGAGTTTTCATAAGTTTTAAACGGAGGCTATACGCGTTTATTTACCTTAAGAAGTTAAACAACTTCTTTATCCCAACTAAACCAGTGACGAGTGCGATTTGCAATGTTGACCGCAAGCAACATGGCAGGCACTTCTACCAAAACACCCACAACTGTTGCTAATGCCGCGCCAGAATTTAAACCAAATAAGCTAATGGCGACAGCAACAGCGAGTTCAAAAAAATTGGATGTCCCAATTAAAGCCGCTGGAGCGGCAATGTTAAACGGTACGCGCCAAGCGTGCGCCCACCAGTAGGTAATGATAAAAATGCCTAAACATTGGATAATTAAAGGAATTGAAATTAACACAATAACTTGTGGTTGTTGCAAAATTACATTGCCTTGAAAACCAAAAAGTAAAATAATCGTTAAAAGTAAGCCAATGATTGTATAAGGTTTTAATTTTTCAGTGAATTGATGCACTTTTTGTTCAGCGTGCGTTTTGTCCACATTCGCGCTTAATTGTTGTCGGGTTAAATAGCCCGCTACAACGGGTATGACGACATATAACACGACAGATAATAATAAAGTGGAATAAGGCACACTGATATTAGTCACGCCGAGCAATAAAGCCACAATCGGCGCAAAGGCAAAAACCATAATTAAATCATTTAAAGAAACTTGAATTAAGGTATAAGTCGCATCGCCGCGCGTTAATGCGCTCCATACGAAAACCATCGCCGTGCAAGGAGCAGCCGCCAGTAAAATCAAACCTGCGATATATTCTTTTGCCATTGTGGGCGTTATCCAAGCGGCATACAAATATTCAAAAAATAAAACGGCAAGCAATGCCATCGTAAAAGGTTTAACTAACCAGTTGATAACAAGCGTAATAATAATACCTTTGGGTTTATCGCCAATTTGTTTAATGCAGTTGAAATCAACATTGACCATCATGGGATAAATCATGACCCAAATTAACAGTGCGACGATTAAATTAACTTGGGCAATTTCTAAGCGGCTGAGAAGGCTAAATAAATCTGGGATTAAATAGCCTAAACTGATGCCCGCTATCATGCACAGCGCGACCCAAAGCGTTAAATAACGTCCAAACATGCCCAAAGGGTCTATTGTGTCAGGTGTTTCAAGTATATCGGATTTGTATGTCATGGTTTTTACAAGTTAAAAAGTTAAGGATTTAGCGCACAGCGTGCATTAGGGCGATTGGGCATGGTGCGTAAAGCTTCTAAGTCTTGTACAAATGGGGAGTGTGTTTGTAAAGCACTAACCGTTTGTTTTAAAACCTGGATTGCCCAATCAGGTAAATCTGGATGTAGGCGATAATACGCCCATACGCCTTCGCGTCGGTCAATTAACAGTTGGGCAGCCCGCAGACTTGCCAAATGCCGCGAAATTTTGGGTTGTGACAATTGCAAGGCGTGCGTTAATTCACATACACACGCTTCCGTTTGCTGCACCACTAGAGCAACACAACGCAAGCGAGTTTCATCTGCTAAAGCATTAAAAAAAAGTGTGGGTGAAATCATATTTATATTCATATATACGGATAAACATATATTAAAGGGGTTAAAAAACAAAAGCAACTACAATATTTTTTGCACTTAAATAGTGCATTTTTGCGGAATAATTGAGTGCAATATATGGATATAGAAAAGCAAGGTAAAATTAATTTCCTTATTTTTAAATAACTTACTTTTATGGTATAAGCCTTGCTCTATTCTAATGTCATTTTGTTAATGTCATCAGATGATAAATAATACAGCAAATGACTTTCTTCGCTCTTGTCGCTAAGTTACTACTCATTAAGGAAAACGACATGTCAATCCAGCATAAATTAAAACATACATTATTAACCTTATGCACCGTCAGCGCATTAGGAATCAGTGCATTAACTCACGCCGCCGATACTATTAAAGTCGGCGTTTTACATTCTTTATCTGGCACAATGGCAATCAGTGAAACCACTTTAAAAGATACCATGTTGATGCTGATTGAAGAACAAAACAAAAAAGGGGGCATATTAGGCAAAAAATTAGAAGCGGTTGTCGTTGACCCTGCTTCTAACTGGCCTTTGTTTGCTGAAAAAGCGCGTGATTTAATTGAAAAACAAAAAGTTGCTGTTACTTTTGGTTGCTGGACTTCAGTTTCCCGTAAATCGGTTTTACCCGTATTTGAAGAAAAAAACAGCTTGTTATTCTACCCTGTACAGTATGAAGGTGAAGAATCTTCTAAAAACGTTTTTTATACTGGCGCAGCTCCCAATCAACAAGCCATTCCTGCGGTTGATTACTTAATGAAAGAACTCGGCGTAAAACGCTGGGTATTAGCTGGCACTGATTACGTTTATCCCCGTACCACGAATAAGATTTTAGAAGCCTACTTGAAAGCGCAAGGGGTTGCAGAATCTGACATTATGATTAATTACACTCCCTTCGGGCATTCTGATTGGCAATCAATTGTAGCGGATATTAAAAAATTCGGTTCTGAGGGCAAGAAAACCGCAGTAGTTTCTACTATCAATGGCGATGCAAACGTTCCTTTCTACAAAGAGTTAGCGAATCAAGGTATTAACGCCGAAAATATTCCCGTCGTTGCTTTCTCTGTGGGTGAAGAAGAATTATCAGGGATTGACACTAAACCTTTAGTTGGGCATTTAGCGGCATGGAACTATTTCATGAGCATTGATGCTAAAGAAAATGCTGAGTTCATTAAAAAATGGCACGCCTTTATTAAGAGCGATAAACGTGTTACCAATGACCCAATGGAAGCGCATGTGATTGGCTTTAATTTATGGGTGAAAGCAGTAGAAAAAGCAAAAAGCACTGACACCGATAAAGTGGCAGATGCCATTATTGGTTTAGAAACTCCTAACTTAACAGGTGGCGTTGCCAAAATGTTGCCAAATCACCATATTACTAAACCTGTATTTATTGGTGAAATCCAAGAAAATGGACAATTTGAAACTGTATGGAAAACTAAAGCCGAAGTACCAGGTGACGCATGGTCTGATTATTTAGAAGGTTCTAAAGACATCGTTGCTGACTGGACAGGTAAATTAACAGGCGGCAAACCTTGCGGTAATTACAACAGTGTTACCAAGAAATGCTCTGGTCAAAAATACGAATAAGTTTTTGATGACAAGCTAAATTCTCCCCGACCTGATGACAATAGTTGTCAGGTCTCTCGCTCTCCCGTCTGTGGCAGTTCTCGTATGCTTAAATTGTTACTTTGTCTCTTTTGTCTCCTGATTACGCCAGTCTCTGCGACTGAAACGGCGAACCCGCTGGAAAATGCGTTTGTGCTGTTATCCGCCGGTTCGTTTGATAAAACACAAGAAGCGATTGACGCGCTAGTTGCAAGCGGTGATAAACACATCGCGAATTATTTACAAGCTTTATTAGACGGTGAGTTATATTACCGTGAAGGACAAACAGAAGTTGTTGCGATTAAAAACGATACGATTAGCGATTTACGCACGCAAAGTGTATTAAGCAATGTGCAAAAAGATGACTTTAAAAAAATCACAATTAACAATAAATTACGCAAATATTTACGCTTACAACTTGCTCAATTAAGTTTAACGCATCCAGAAGTGAATGTACGTTTAAAAGCCGCAAACGACATGTTGACACAAATCACGCCTGACATTGCAGCAGTCTGGCAAACCTTAGTTAAAAAAGAACAAGACAATAAAGTCAAAGAAGTTTTAGAGATTGGGATTGCTTTAGCGGACATGAGCGGCAACGAAAAAGCTAAACAACTTGCTGCGATTACAACCGTCAGCGGTTCAATTCATCCCGCCGCGCGCGCCCAATTAGAAACTTTAAAAAATCATAGTGATAGCGAAATTGCAAACGCCGCAAAAAATGCTTTAAGTAAAATTGAATTTAAAATTCAATGGTATCATGGTTTAGAAACCCTCTTTTTTGGCATCAGCTTAGGTTCAGTTTTAGTGCTTATTGCCATTGGGTTAGCGATTACTTTCGGCGTAATGGGCGTGATTAACATGGCACACGGCGAATTAATGATGCTCGGTGCTTATACAACGTACTTAGTACAATTATGGATGCCCAACGCCATCGATTATTCGCTGTGGGTTGCAATTCCTGCCGCTTTTATCGTTGCGGGCAGCGTCGGCATTTTAATTGAACGCACCGTTATCCGCCATTTATACGGTCGCCCATTGGAAACACTGCTAGCCACTTTTGGGATTAGTTTGATTTTGCAGCAATTTGTCCGCACCGTTATTTCACCGCAAAATGTCCCCGTTTCAAATCCCGCATGGATGTCAGGCTCGCTCGAAATCAACAGCGTTTTATCTTTAACATACAATCGCTTATATATCGTTTTATTCTGCCTTATTGTCTTTTTTGCCCTATATTTTATTTTGCGCAAAACGACGCTCGGTTTACAAGTGCGCGCCATTTCCCAAAATCGTGCCATGGCACGCGCCATGGGTGTGCGTGATGCACGCGTCGACGCGCTGACATTTGGTTTAGGCTCAGGCATTGCTGGCATTGCGGGCGTAGCATTGAGCCAATTAACGAACGTTGGTACAAATTTAGGACAAGCCTATATTATTGATTCATTTATGGTTGTTGTATTTGGAGGCGTAGGCAATTTATGGGGAACACTGGTTGCGGGTTTATCGCTGGGCGTAGTCAATAAACTACTTGAACCATGGGCGGGTGCGGTATTAGCCAAAATTTTAGTCTTAATTTTCATTATTTTATTTATTCAAAAACGTCCTAAAGGCTTATTCCCACAAAAAGGACGGGAGGCATAACATGTTGATTCCCCGTATTTTACAAGATGACCGTGGCGGACAAATGATGTTGCTGGTGTTGGCTATCGTCACCCTTGCCGTCCCGATTTGCAATTTATTAATTCCTGAAGGCAATCCTTTACATGTCCCAACCTATTTAGTCACTTTACTGGGCAAATACTTAACTTACGCACTGCTTGCAGTTGCAGTCGATTTAGTATGGGGTTATCTCGGCATTCTTAGCTTAGGACACGGCGCATTTTTCGCCCTTGGTGGTTACGCAATGGGTATGTATCTCATGCGACAAATCGGCGACCGTGGGGTTTATGGTAATCCCTTATTGCCTGATTTTATGGTGTTTTTAAACTGGACAGAACTCCCTTGGTTTTGGTACGGTTTTAATCATTTTCCCGTCGCGTTGCTCATGATACTGCTGATTCCTGGGCTGTTAGCCTTCGTTTTTGGCTGGTTGGCTTTTCGCTCGCGCGTCACCGGCGTTTACTTGTCCATCATCACCCAAGCCTTGACTTATGCGTTAATGCTTGCTTTTTTCCGCAATGAAATGGGATTCGGTGGTAATAACGGACTGACTGATTTTAAAGATATTTTAGGCTTTAGCTTACAAGCAGATAGAACACGCATTGCGCTATTTATCGCTTCGGCTTTAGCTTTAGCGGGCGGTTATTTGCTTTGTCGCTATATCGTGACTTCTAAATTGGGCAAAATCGTGATTGCTGTGCGTGACGCAGAAAATCGCGCCCGTTTCGTGGGGTATCGCGTTGAACATTTCAAAACTTGGGTGTTTACCGTTTCCGCCATGTTAGCGGGCATTGCGGGCGCGTTATATGTACCGCAAGTGGGCATTATTAACCCTGGCGAATTTTCCCCACTCAACTCGATTGAAATCATCATTTGGGTTGCCGTCGGCGGACGCGCCACTTTATACGGCGCAGTGCTCGGCGCATTTCTTGTGAACTATGCTAAAACAGTATTAACTGGTGCAATGCCAGATTCATGGTTATTCCTGCTCGGCGCGTTATTTGTGCTCGTGACTTTGTATTTACCCAAAGGCATTGCTGGCATTCAATTTTTTACGCAATTACGTCAACGTCAAGCCTAAAGGAATTATCGCATGGATAACACAACGCCTCCCACGTCTCCAACGGATGCAGAAGAATTTCATGGCTATGACTCGGTCAGTGAATCTGGCTATGTGCGTACACTAACTGATGAAAATAAATTAGATATTAGCCATAACACCATTTTATATTTAGAAAATCTGCATGTCAGTTTTGACGGTTTCAAAGCCATTAACGGTTTAACTTTATACATCGATGCGGGTGAATTACGCTGTATTATTGGCCCAAATGGCGCGGGCAAAACTACGATGATGGATATTATCACTGGCAAAACTAGACCTGATACTGGCTCGGCATGGTTTGGACAAACCATTGATTTATTGCGTTTATCCGAACCTGAAATTGTCGCGGTGGGCATTGGGCGTAAATTTCAAAAACCAACGCCATTTGAAGCGCACACTGTCGAAGAAAATTTAGAATTAGCCATGCACGGCAATAAAGGCGTGTGGCATAGCTTATTTGCTCAGTTGAGCAATGAGCAACGTGATTTAATCAGCGATACACTGAAATTAATTGAATTACAAGAACATGCAAAATTGCCCGCGGGTTTATTATCACATGGGCAAAAACAGTGGTTAGAAATCGGCATGTTATTAGTGCAACAGCCTAAATTATTGCTGGTTGATGAACCCGTCGCGGGCATGACTCACCAAGAAATGGAACGCACGGCTGAATTATTAACTTCATTAGCGGGTAAGCACTCCGTTGTTGTGGTTGAACATGATATGGATTTTGTGCGCTCAATTGCCAAAAAAGTCACGGTTTTACATCAAGGGAGCGTGTTAGCGGAGGGCAGCATGGACAAAGTGCAAAATGACCCACGGGTGATTGAAGTGTATTTAGGAGCGTAACATGTTGACAGTTAAAGGCTTAAATCAATTTTATGGCGAAAGTCACACCTTATGGGATTTAGACATGCACGTTGCAGCGGGGCAATGTACTTGCTTGATGGGACGCAATGGTGTGGGTAAAACAACTTTACTGAATGCAATCATGGGCTTGTTACCTGTACGCAGTGGAGTGATTGAGTATCAAGGTCAAAATTTATTAACCCACGCCGCCGAACAACGCGCACGACTGGGCATTGCTTATGTGCCTCAAGGACGACAAATTTTCCCGTTACTGACGGTAGAAGAAAATTTACAAATCGGTTTGCCAATTCGTCAGGACAAACAGCGTGAAATTCCACCGTTTATTTTTGAATTGTTTCCAGTGTTAAAAACCATGTTAAAACGGCGCGGCGGTGATTTATCAGGTGGACAGCAGCAGCAATTAGCAATTGGGCGGGCGTTGGTGATTGACCCTAAACTTTTGATTTTAGACGAACCGACTGAAGGTATTCAGCCAAATATTGTCGCAGAAATTGGGGAAATTATTCGCCGTTTAAATCGCGAAATTGGCTTAACGGTGTTATTAGTTGAGCAAAAATTACCTTTTGTGCGCAAAGTGGCAGATAATTTTTGTATTTTAGACCGTGGTAAACACGTTGCGGCGGGGACACTAGCAGACTTGAATGATGAATTGATTCAACGCTATTTGACGGTGTAAACTCTAAATCTACGGTTTCATTTAAAAAACACGGCAATTTAATCTTATTTTGTCTAAACCATAATTCGCGCAATTGACTTAATCCTTTAAATTTAAACCTTATTTTTACGAATTAAGTAAATTGAGTCAATTGTGGTTCAGACAAAAAGAGCTGTGTAGCTTCTATCTACGATTAGAAAATTATTTCTTCTCGCTTGCTTTCGCGCCTTCAGCCGCTGCTTCACCTGCTTCTTTAGCAGCTTCAGCAGCATCTTTCACAGATAATAATTCAACTTCAAAAATCAAAGTTTCGTTAGGACCAATTTTACCACCGCCGCCGCGTGTTCCATACGCTAATTCAGCAGGGATAAATAATTGCCATTTAGAGCCTTCGCTCATTAATTGCAATGCTTCTGTCCAGCCAGCAATTACGCCATTGACGGGGAAAGTTGCAGGTTCATTACGTTTGTATGAACTGTCAAACTCTGTCCCGTTTAATAAAGTACCGCGATAATGGGTAGTCACTAAATCTTTATCCGTAGGTTTTTTACCTTTACCTTCGGTTAATACTTTGTATTGTAAACCGCTAGGTAAAGCGACAACACCTTCTTTTTTCTTATTTTCTTCTAAAAAGGCTTTACCTTTTTTAGCATTCTCTTCGCCCGCTTTACGTTGTTCTTCTGCTTGTTTAGCGATGCGTTCACGTTGGTAGTTAGAAATTGTTTCGCGAATTTCTTCTTCTTTCATGGTAGAAGTGCCAGTCGCGCCATCTTTCAAGCCTTGCAATAATACATCAATATTTACGTCTATTTGTTGTTGTTTTAAGTTTGTACCAACGTTGTGTCCAAGACTATAACTTAATTTATCTTTATCAGTTGCGGGTTTATCTGCTGCAAAGCTTGCTTGAGTGACGAGCAGACCAGCAATTAATAAAGCAATATTGCGTTGTTTCATTATCAAAAGTCCTTAAGAGGGGGTCATGTATGTAAAAAAAAGCATATTAAATCATATTTCAATGACTTACTAGCAAATAGAAGTTAATGTTATGTAACTAACAAAGTCAGTAAATTAGTTTTTTGCTGATTGATTAGAGACTTTTTCTCATTCTTTATAGCAAAAAATAAGCGTAGACTGAATATAAATTTCTTTAAGTTTAGGAGTTACGCAGTAGAAGCACTAATTGTTTGATTTTACTGGAAACATGATTGCACGGCATACGATACTAACTCATTGTAAATAAAAACATTAGTGCTTCAATTGCGTAATTCCTAAAGTTTTTTATTAAAAAAAATAAATGCAGTTTATTGGCTTATGGATTGCATCTTTCTGAAAAAATTCCAAGTCAAATAAAGGCGGCAATTCTCGTGAAACCAAAATATCTTTTCCTTCTTATTTCTTCTTTTACTGCAATTAGTACCAATTCTTTTTTATTAACTGGTTGTAGTAGTACAAGCAGCAAGCCAAGTTGGGAAACTCGTTATGATAAAATCGCTGACCCCATTTTAAAAGAATATGAAGAAATTGCTCAAAATATGAGTAATGATGCTTTAACGTATAGCTTTAGTTTTAGTTTGGAAGACATGAAGAATTCTGCTTCTAATACTAATACAAAAAATGCGGATGGCTTAACAGGAAAATCGTTTTTGCTTAAAGCAAACTTTAATGGAGGCGAATTAGCAACTTTAACCCCCGAAGCAATTGCAGAGTTAGAGAAAAAAATTGTCCCCTTAAAAACGATGCAAAATGTAAAACTGCATATCGTAGGACACACAGATAGTCGTCCAATCAGTCCGCAAACTCGTCCAATTTATCCAGATAATCAAGCATTAAGTGAAGCACGGGCACGTTCAGTGGCTGAGTATTTAAAGAAAAGCCTACCAAATGCAACGATTACGCATGAAGGACGGGGCGAAGCTCACCCTGTAGCAAGTAATGGCGATAGCATAGGACAAGCGCAAAATCGGCGGGTTGAAGTCAATGTAAATGCAGAAGAAAATACGCCTGTTGCGACAACTGGGGCAGTTATTAAACCGCAAGAAGATGTCACGCCGATGCCAACCAGTTATCAACCTTGGTGGCATCCTTTAGTTATTAAGCCTTTTAGTGCTAAATCTAAACCCACTTATGCAACGACTCAGGATTTATTTTCACGCGCCATTGCTCATTCTAATCAGATTAAAGTATTTAGCGAATTGCCTTTAATTCGTTATACGGCAATTGATGAAGCAGAAGGGAAATTTGATACTCATGCGTTTGTTGAAGCAATGTATCACGATTTAGATGAACCTATTGGTTCTACTTTAAAAACGGGGCAATCACAAGGGCGATTCTTAGAGCAAGAGTGGTATCTCAAAGGCGGTGTACGACAACCTTTGAAAACGGGCGGCGAAGTACAATTATATCAAAAAATTGGCGTTTTAGATAATAACTCTTTGTATTTAAACCCTACTGACCAAGCGAATGCGCGTTTATTTTTAAGCTTTAGACAGCCTTTGTTAAACGGTGCGGGGTATGAATATAACCAAAGCACGGTAGAAGTCGCGAAAGTTGACCATTCTGTTTCTAATGATGAATTTATTCGCCAAGTTGAAGCGCATTTATTAGAAGTACATCGGGCGTATTGGGGCGTATATTTAGAGCGGGCAGTATTATTACAAAAGAAAAAGTTGTTGTCTGATACTGAAAAAGTGTTATCTGAACTGCAAGCACGACGCGGCATTGATACCTTAGAAAGTGATGTAACCATTGCACGGGCAGCCGTGGAAGCACGCCGCGCGGATAGTGTGCGTTATGAGCAGGCGGTGCGTAATGCGGAAGGTAAATTACTAGCGTTAATTAATGACCCTGATTTGAAATTGACGCAGCAATTGGAAATTGTGCCTGTCGAACCGCCGACTTTTGGGCAGCAATCGGTAGATATGGCGAAATCGGTTCAATTGGCATTAAAAGAGCGTCCAGAAATTAAACAGGCATTTAAGCAATTAAAAGCCAGTGTAATTCGTTTGCAAATGGCGGATAAAGAAGTGTTGCCATTGCTAGATTTAACGGTTGAGGCGTATTTGGCGGGTTTAGAAGGGAATCGTGATTATTCGCAGGCAGTGGATAATGAATTTACGGATGGCGGCCCCAGTTACGCCGTGACTTTATTGTTTGATATGCCAATCGATAATCAAGCCGCAGAAGCACGTCAACGGCGGCGGCGTTTAGAAGTTCGGCAGTTAGTTTCACAAGCAAAAACAACGATTGATACGGTGTTATTAGAAGTTCAGGTATCAGCGCGTGAGGTTGAAACGGCTTATCGCGAGTTGAATAGCACTTATCATGCTTTATTAGCGAGTTCAGCGAAGTTAGACACGCTCAAAGCGCGGCGTGGATTAAACGCAGGCGGCGATAATTATTTGCAACGGATGTTAGACGGGCAAGAGCAATTAGCACTAGGCGAGCAAAACTTTTTAAATGCTTATGTCACCTATAATATTTCATGGATGAATTTGCAACGCGCCCAAGGGGTTTTATTAGCAGCTAATCAAATTATGCCTGTAGAAAGTGAAGAAGAGTCGTTAGAAGGGCATACAATGCCTGTTATTAAGTTGCAACGTGAACAAAAACAAGATGAACAGCCCGCACCTGTAAAAGCAAGAATGGCTAAATAAAGCCTGTTTAGTTATTTACAAGACAAAGCATTTATTGAATGTTCTAAGGAAATTTAGAGTGTTTTTGTCTTGTAAAACATACTCGTTATTATTCTGAAATTTAGAGCGATTTTAAGATTATTAAAAAAAATGATGCAAGCCATTAACTATTAACAGATTTATAAAGGCTTATTTTTTGCATCAAACAAAATAACACCCTTGCTATTTACGCACATAAATAACAGGAATTATTCGTTATTTTGAAAAATACTGTTTAGTTATAAGGTTATTAATAATGTTAAAAATACGCTCAAAATTGAAAATCGTCATTTTATTGACGGTTTTTCATTTAATAGACACCCCTCCAGTTTTTGCGACTGGTATGGCATTGGAAGATGCAAGTGATTTAATCACGCTCCCTATTGAAGAAGTTGTATTAGCAAACATGGACGAAGAAGTCAGTGATGAAATGCTGGTTACTTCGTCATCTATAAATCAAAATACAGAAAATACTTCTACTATTATTGATTTAGATGCAGCACAAAATATGCCATCTGTGGATGTAAACATTTCAGAAGTAAGTGATATTTCTCCTGCTGAAGAAAATAATGTCGCCGAACCTGAACCGTTTCCAACAGAAACAGCGCAGCCCGAAACACCTGTAGAAACACCCATAGAATCACCGCCTGTCACAGATAATGACGGTGAAAAAACGCCTATTCCAGTTGCTGAGCCTGCAAAACCTGATACAACTGTAACAACAACAGGTGCGGAAGAGTCAATTAATCAACCCTTAAGCGTAGTGCAAACACTTGCTACACAAACAATAGAATTACCATTAACAATTTACCGTCAAGAAGGTAATTCAGGGTTAACGGGTTTATACTTTTTATCAGAGCATTTGCCATTAAATGCACAAGTGTTAGCTGCACAAATCGTCTTTACTAATAGTAGTAGTTCACAAAAACTTGAAACGGCTTTCACAGTTCAAGCTGAACAAAGCAGTTCACCTGTTGCGTTGAGTGATAAAGCACCTTTAACTAATCGCAATTTGACTGCTGCTTATGTTAACGTGAATCCCGCCCATAACACGCGCTGGGCACAAGGGACAGAATGGACGATTGATGTTAGTAAACCCGTGCAACAAATAGGATTTCCTTTAGCAAAACCTGCAATTGTTTTATTGGCAAAAACTTTAACGAATACACAAGCGGTATTTAATGGATATACGCTTAATGATGACACCGTAAAATTGCAAATTGTTGTTGTAAAAACAGGGGATTGGCAATGGTGGAGTCCTCCTTCAGTGGCGTTAAATACAACTCAATTGTCTGCGTTAAATCGGACAATGGCACAAACTAAATTCCAAAATAGCCAAAATAGCAGTGTGCAATTTTCACAACAATTATTAGAGGATACATACTGTTTAGTGGCTGAGGATAAACAATTAACCCGTTATCGTTTTGCAGCGAATTTTATTGATACGCAAAACCAAACTTCAAGCTTGCAAATTGGTAATAATCTAACTTATTTGTTAGATACGGGCGAGCTAATTCATTTACAACCCCTCATTCAAAATTTAATTGCATTTAAAAGTGCCTTAAACGCAATGGGGAAAATTAGTTTTCAAGCAAAGGGTGCAAGCTATAGTGTAACGGTGGATGAACAAGCATTTCGTCTAATTCCTGACCTTGTTTCAATCCCTGTTAAAGTCCCTAGCAGCTACCAAGCAACCCTTAATTTTGTAGGGGTTGACAACAATATTTATACCTTTGCCTTGTTATTTAGTGATGAACGCGGGCAATGGCGACAACAATTGATATTTATTCTCCCTTAATAAAATCTTTTGTTAAATCAAAGATTAATTATTTTTTGTATCGGATGAGCTATGAACACGAAAAAACCTATTTCTAACGCAATTAACCAAATTTTATTTGAACGCTTAGAAGAGCGGACTTTATTCGATGCGAATCCAGTCGTAGGGGTTGCGTTGCCTGATGAAAATATGTTGAACGAAGCTTTTACTTTTAAAGTGAGCTTTGATAACACGGCAACCGCCGACGAAGGTTATGGCCCTTTCTTTGATTTAACTGTTGCCGCTGGTATTAACCTTGACCCTGATAAAAACGGCAAAGTTAATGCGACTTATTTTGGTAATGATTTAGCAGCATTAGGGTTAATCACGTTAGTAGGGACTTGGGATGGTTCTCAGTGGGTGGACTCCAGCGGTGCGCAAGTGACAGAGCATCCGTATGGTGCGCCGTTTAAAGTGCCCGCCGCGCCTACGGGGGGGACGGTTTCCCATTTGGGGGATAAGTGGTATTTGGTGCAATTGCCTTTTGGAAGCTTTGCGGCTGAACAACCCGTTGCTGACATTAATTTTAACGCAATGTTGGAAGAAACGAATACCACAACAGCAACGCAGTTTCCAGCAAGTATTCCAAGCACTGGCGACCAGCCTTTTGGTTCTATTTATGGCGAAACAATGGCGATTAGTGCAAAAGGGGGATTTCGCTTTGGTAACGATGCGTTAGACAATGCGGCGGCGGACGCGCCTATTGTAGGGGCATTACATACTGACAGTATTAAGCCTAAGATTTTAGAAATTACAAAAACTTCAGACGCGCCAGAATCGGAGACCGCAACGGGTAAAAATTTCCCGCGTACTTTTACTTTGACAGTCAATATTGCTGATAAAGTTAAAATTGATAATTTGGATGTAAAAGATTATTTACCCAATAATATGGTGTATTTTGATAATCTAACCTCAAGTGTTGTTCAAACTTCAACTAGTGCTCCGCCTGTAAATGAGCAGCCTTTTAATGCCCCCAATAACGAAATTAAATTAACCTATTCTACGGTGACAGGAACAGCTTCAACCAGTGATATTGTTGTTACTTATAAAGCTTATGTCTCTGAATATGATGCTGATGCCTATACAAATACACCGGGGGATGGCACTGGCACATTGACTGCACCCGCCGCCGTTAATTCGCCTTATGACAGCACTTCAGACACTTTAAATAATGACCGTGTGTTAGGTGATGCACATGGGGATGATTCAACCTCAATTAATGATTCACAAGTTGAGGGGAATTACACCACTTATACAACGCCGACTACCACAACAGTGACCGCCGCTTCTCCAACGGCTTCCCGTCCTGTTTCTGATGGTAAAACAGTAGATGATACGGCAAAAAATACCAATGACGACAAAAATAGCGTGGTCAATGATGCTTCTGATTATAAATTAGAAGATAAATCTATTGCGATTCAAAAATCGCATACTTTTGTAAGTGGGGCAGGCACGGGTGGCGTAGCTGTTGCGGGTTCAACAGTTGTCCAATATACCTTAAATATTCAAGTCTCTGATTACTATGCGTTTGATAATTTAGTTGTAACTGATATTTTTTCAGATGGGCAACGTTTTGATACTACATTTACCCCCAAATTAGTAATTAATGGCGGTAAAGATGTTCCTACATCAGGTACTTATACTTTTTCAGGCTTTACAAATACTGCTGTCACGGCTGTTAATTGGGATTCTACAACGCCTACTAATGATACCGCGGGAACGTTAAATTTTAATGGGACAAATTTCTCAGGAACAGTCAATGCGATTCAAGATGCTAATGCAAATGGGCGTTCAGATGAAGCAGGTGTTAGTGGGCATGATGGTTCTACCACTTTAACCTTCAATATTTCTGAAGAGTTAAAAACGATTCGCACTAATACAGATGGTTCATTAAAAGGGGATGAAAATACTTCAACAGGAGCTTCAATTACCCCTGGCACAACAATTCAAGTTATTTATCAAACAGTTGTTCAAGATGAATTCAGCGATTTGCATAAAACATCAGGTTATACAGGGGATGCAAGCGTCGATACCGACGATGAATTATTTAACTCAGTCAAAATTGAAGGGCGTTTATTAGACCCGCATAATAATTACGCCGCAATTCCTTATACCAGTGGCAATGGCAAAATTACGGTAAGTGGTACAGATTACGCCGCTGAAGCAGATACTAGCCAAGATACAATTAAGTTGCCCGCGCCAGTAATGCACAAAGAAATTTATGCCATTGAAGGACAAACTGCTTACGCCATTCCTCCGCGCGTCGCTGCTACAGAAATTGTGACTTATCGTCTTACAGTAGAGTTGCCTGCGGCTGATACAGAATCTTTCAAAATTTCTGATTATTTCCCGCTTCCCGTTTTCCAATTAACGGATAGTACAGCAGCTAATGCAGCGGATAGCGATTTAACGCTAATTCAAACTGCTGATATTAAGTCTTATAGTTATTGGAGTTCAAATAAAACGCAAGAAGGTTTAATTGCTTACGGGCCTTCACATACTTTATACGGCGTGGGCGATACTGATGCAACCGCAGCAAGCGTTGCATGGGGTTCTTATGGCACAAGCGTTGTCACTACTAAAGAAGCGTTACTGGATGTTGATGGCAGTGTATCCGTTGATGCAATTAATAATACAGTCACTATCGATTTTGGTAAGTTTGATACTGAGCCGACCCAACGCGCTGTTATTGATATTTTATTTAATGTCCGCGCTTCAGATGACCCTTTTGCAACAGATGGTTTTTATTTAACCAATCAAGGCGATGCAAAATATGGAAATACTAAAGCTAATCAACAAACTAGCACGGATATTGTGCAAATTTTAGTTGTTCAGCCTGATATTAAAGTTCAAAAAGGCGTTGTCGCAACCAGTAATCCTATTAATACATTTACCCCGTCTGTCAATGGTATTAGTACCTTTGGTATAGGCAGCATGGGCAGTTCATTTACTGGAATTATTAGCAGTTCAACTTTAGGTGCGCCCACAACGACGATAGATACCGATGTGAGCGGTATTGATGCGGGAGATTTAGTTAAATTTGCCATTACACTGGATAATCAAGGCGGACAAAACGCACATAATGTTGTTATTAAAGATACTAAAGACGCAAACTTTGATATTCCTGCTGGTTTCGCAGTCACGGTTAAAAATGGCGCGGGTACAGCTTTAGCGTTTGATTATGTTGATAGTTCTGGTAATACCTCTAGTAATCCTTCTGATTTCTTTGTAGGTGGCATTAAAATTCGTGATGACAGCAATAACGATGGAACTGAAGATAATAAAGGTGCATTAACAGAAGGTTACACCAACACTGGTAGCAATACGACGGGTACAAACGTTATTGTTATTACTTATGAATTGCAAGCTAATGCTAATTTACCGCCTAATTATGAGTTGAATAATACCGCTGAATTAGTTTCTTACTCTTCAAAAGAAACTTCTAGTGACTTAACTAAAGTTGATGGTACTGGAGCCGAGCTTGATGACCCTGATTGGAAAGATTCCGCCTCTGCAACACTTCAAAATGTTCAGCTTACCGCAAAAACAATTACTAACAGTAGTGTTACAGGTACAACGGGCGATAATTTAACCATTGGGGAAATCGCGACTTATGAACTTACTGTTCAATTGCCCGATGGTAAAGTACCTTCTTTAAACATTGTTGATTACATTCCCGATGGAATGCAATATGTTGATGGTTCAGCTACGTTAGTAAGCTCTAGTTTTACGGGTACAATTCGCGCTGAAGATAATAGTAGTTTAAGTGATGGCGCAAAATTACAAATCAGTGGCGGCGCGAGTAATGGTGCAGATTTAACCTTTAAATTTGGCGCAATTGATGTAAGCAGTACGGATAAAAGTGAAAACAATACGTTTAAAATTCAATATCAAGTTGTCGTTTTAGACGTTTCTACTAATGGCGAAAATGACTTACTCACTAACTACGCGACAATTGATGTTCCTAATGATAATGCCGAGCCGAATAAATCGCCTTATCACTACGTCACGCTGGTTGAACCTAATTTAACACTTACTAAAAACATTACCGAAACCACTGCTAATTTAGACGATACAGTAACGGTTAACTTAACTGTTAAAAATACAGGGACTGCGCCTGCGTATGACATTATTGTCAAAGATGCAATTGACCCCGTTAAATTTAATTTAAGTTCAGTAAGTTCGACAACGACCCCCGCCGGTTATACCTTTGATGCAGCAACCGCTACTTATAAAGCAAATGATGGCACTTTTTTAGCAGCAGGCGCATCTTTAACATTTTCTTTTACCGTTAAGACTTCCGCTGTGGCTGCTAATTTGGCAGCAGGCGAAATAGTGAATAATGCCGCAGTTATTCAACAATATAGCTCTATTGATGGCGATAGTGATAGCGATTCTAGCAAACAACATGAACGGGATTATTTACCCGTTTTAGCTAAAGATAGCTTGACTATTGAGCAGCCTACTGTTGCTAAAACTTTGATTAGCACAGAAATAATAGAAGCAGGAAATAGTAATGCACAAGCGGTTATCGGTGAAAAAGTCACTTATGAAATAGTCATGACTTTTCCAGGCGGTAGAATTCCAAATGCGCGCATTATTGATACCTTAGAACAAGGTTTAGGTTTTGTAAGTATTGATAGTGTTACGCCTTCCGCTTCCTTAAGTTCATCTAAAGGCACATTAGATGCCACTAATTTAACAAGTTGGGTCAGTGTGACGGGCGACGGCGAAAATAGCCAGCAACGCGCTGAAATCAATTTAGGCGATATTTTTGCGAGTGGTGCAACCAATACTTTAACAATTCGTTATACCGCGTTGGTATTAAATACAGTGGCAAATCAAAACGGTGTCATTTTAAACAATGCGGCAAGTGTCACTTGGTTAAATGACAAAGCCAGTATCGGCGACCGTGTTTGGTTTGATAGTGATAGCGACGGCGTACAAGATACAGGCGAAAAGGGCGTTGAAAACGTTAAGGTTCAATTAGTTTGGTTAGGTACTGATAACGCAGTCGGCGGTACAGGTGAAGCGACTGACCAAACGTACACAACTTATACTACTACAGACGGTTTTTATCGTTTTGATGGTTTGCCTGATGGTTCTTATCAAGTCAGTTTAGATTCAACGACTTTACCAACGGGAACAGTACAAACGACGGCCGCGACACATAATGTTTCTATTATTGCGGGTGATGTATATCGTGATGCCGATTTTGGCATTAATAACACACGTTTAATCAGTGGCAATGTGTATTATGACTGGGATAGAGATAAGACTAAAGATGCAAGTGAACAAGCTGTTAATGCTGCAACCGTGCAAGCACGCTGGGAAGGGTTAGACGGCGAATTTGGCAGTGCTGATGATGTTGTGATTACTACAGTAACAGATAGCAACGGTAATTATACGTTCAGTCAGGTATTAGCGGGTGACTATATCCTGAATTTGCTCGATAGCAGTGGTAATGTTTATAAAATTGATAGTACCGCAGAAACTTTAAGCCCCACCGTCAATGCAACGGACGTAACAGGGCAAAACTTCCGTGTGGTTTTAGATAGCACTAGCGATATTCATATTAAAAATACCGTTGTAACATCGGTCAGTGTGGGCGACTTGGTCTGGTTTGATAGCGATGGCGACGGGGTCAAAGATAGTAATGAAGCAGGTATTGGTGGCGCGAAGTTGGTTTTAACCGATGGCTCTAGCAATCCCGCTATCACTACTTACACTGATGCCAGCGGTAACTATAGTTTTAGTGGTTTGCCTACGGGAAATTATACTGTTGTAGTCACAACACCGACGGGTTTAACCGCAACCACTGCAACTACGTTTACCAATACTGTTGCAACGGGCAGTAACTTAACGTATGACTTTGGTTTTAATTCCAGCACTAACCGCACGTTAGGCGATAAAGTTTGGTTAGATTTAGACGATGATAAAACTTTAGATGCAAATGAAGTGGGTTTAGCGGGCGCGACTGTGCAGGCGGTTTGGTTTGGTGTAGATGGCACATTAGGCTCAAGTGATGATGTTGTCTTTAGCACGACGACAAATGCAACTGGGGATTATAATTTTACCAATTTAACCCCTGGTAAATATCAAGTTTCAGTGTTAACTAATGATGGTAAAACTGCTGCGACCGATGATGTTCGCATAGTTGATTTAACCAGTGCAGATAATTTAAATGCCGATTTTCCAATTCCTGTAAATCAACCAACTGCAAGTGTTAATGGTACTGTGACCATTGGCGATACCGTATTCTATGATGCGGATGGTGATGGTTCACAAGATACGCTTGAGGGCGGCGTGAAAGGCGTTGTTGTGATTGCAACGTGGGCGGGCAATGATGGCAAATTAGGCTTGCCTTTTGATGCTTCTGGTACGATGGCTGATACTGGTGATAACTATAGCTGGACAACGACGACAGATGATAAAGGTAATTATCTATTTACCAATTTACCCGTCGGTAGTTATGCCGTTAAAGTTGATACGCTGACAATTCCCGCTTCTTCAAAAATTACCACTCCTACCAGCTCAACGCCTCATATTATCTTAACAGGCGCATTATCGGCGAATACTAAAGACTTGGATAATGATTGGGGTGTACAACCGAATAGTAAAATTCAAGGTAAAGTCGTAGATAGTGCCAATGTTGGTGAAGAAAATATTGCAGTCACCGCGCTATGGTTAGGTAAAGATGGAGTCGTGGGTGGTGGCGACGATATTAGTACGATTGTTTATACCGACTCGGCAGGTAAATTTGAAGTTTCTGCCGCGTTTGCGGGTAAATATCAAATCAGTGTGCCTGAATCAAGCAGTGGCGCAAATGTTTTATCACCCGATAATTCACCGATTACAGTGACTGTACCCGTCAATAAAACGATTACTGACCCTGATGGCACAGGAGCTTTGACAGAAATCAAATTTCAGTACACTGCAAAAAATGTTATCACGGGGACAGTTTTCAATGACGATGATAATGATACGGCTTTAGAGACGACGGACGGCAATGGTTTACTAGAAACCGCTGAAAAGAAACGTTATGAAGGCATTGTGATTGAACTATTAGACAGTTCTAACACTGTGATTGCCAGCACAACCACGAATGCACAAGGGCAATATAGTTTTGCAGGTTTAGCGGATGATACGCAATATTCTGTGCAGATGAAAGCGACTACAATCCCGCTTAACTTAGAATTGACAACCCATAATGCTATTCAAGCAGTACATACTAAAGCAGCTGAAGCGAAAGTTGTTAATTTTGGCTTGTGGGATAGTAAACCCGCGAATGGTTCTATCGGTGATACAGTTTGGCTGGATACCGATAGCGATGGCATTCAAGACGCAGGGGAAGCAGGTTTATCAGGCGTGCGGGTGATTTTAACCACCGCGGGCGCAGATGATGATTTAGAACGGGTAAGTGATAATAAAACATTTTTTACTTATACCGATAAAGACGGTAAATACTTATTTGATGGACTCGCTGCTGGAACTTATCGGGTTACTATTGATGAAACCACTATTCCTTCAGGTTACACTCGCACAACAGAAACTGAAGATATTTTTGTAAGTTCAGGCGGTTCTTTTAATATTCCTAATGATTCAAATAGCTTTGTTGTCAATCTTGCACAAGACGGTACTTTAATTAGTACAGCCAGTGTTGCGAGCACCCTCGATGCTGATTTCGGCTATAGTGCCGCTGAAATTACTGGCACATCTTCCATTGGTGACCGTGTCTGGATTGACCAAGATGCGGATGATATTGAAGATATAGGCGAAATAGGGATTGCAAATGCCACGGTGAAGTTAATTGGGGGTGGTAAAGATGGTAATTTAGCTACAACTGCCGATAACACAACGACTTATACACAGACAGATTCAAGCGGCTATTATAAATTTAGCAATTTGCAAGCAGGGAATTATCAAGTTTCTGTAGAAACAGGCACAGTGGCAAAAAGTTTAACCCAATTAACGAATTTAACCACGCCCGCCACGCAACCAATTACTTTAGCTAACAATACAGATTACGTTGATGCTGATTTCCGTTTTCAAGCAGGGGAGCGCACAATTTCGGGGTATGTTTGGAATGATATAAACCAAGATACCACTGAAGAAGCTTTTATGTCGCCTTTGACAGGGGCAAACGTGGCAGCAAATAATGAGTTGCGCCTTGCCAATGTGCAAGTTCAATTATTTGATAGTTCAAATAAATTAGTTGCAACGACTTATACAGATGCAAACGGACAATATAATTTTACTAATCTTGCAAGTGGCAATTATACCGTCAAAGTTGGTACACAAACGGATGGTTCTAAAAATAGTTGGGAATATACTGCAACAACCCCTATTTCGCTCCCCGCAAATGCAAGCGCGGCGGATGTTAGCAATGTTAATTTTGGTTTAGCAGGTACGAATGCCATCGGTGACCGTGTTTGGTTTGATACTAATAGCGACGGCACACAAGATGCGGGCGAACAAGGAATTGCTGGAGTTCGGCTGCGTTTGCTGTATGCAGGCGAGGATGGTGATTTAGCCACAACAGCAGATAATAAAACTTACACTACCACGACAGATAGTCAAGGTTATTATCAATTTGCGGGATTGGTGGATGGAACTTATCGCGTCACAATTGATACCAGTACAGCAATTTCGGGTACTAGTTTAACAACTCCCAATTTATACACCAACATTGTCGTGGATGGCTTTGATAATGTTAAAGATAAAGACTTTGGTTTTAATGGTGCGCTTTCTTTAGGCGACCGCGTATGGTGGGATAAAGATGCAGACGGCACACTGACGGACGAAGATTTAGACGGAGATGGCACTTTAGACATCGGCGACCAAAATGGCGATGGTGTTATTCCTGCGGGTTCTACTAATCAGAATACTTTTGAAGATACTAATGGTAACGGTGTTTTAGATGTTGAAAGTGGTATTGCTAATGTTTTAGTGCGTTTAACTCATGCGGGTAAAGATGGGACGTTATACACAAGCGACGATTTAACTTTTGAAACACGCACCGATAGCACAGGGGGTTACAATTTTAGTAATTTACCGACAGGTAAATACAATGTTACTTTGCCTGAAATTACCGCGCCGTTTACGAATAGTCCGACTAATGCAGATGGCACATTAAGCAGTAATCGTACTGATGTCGATTTTGGTATCACTGCGCCTGAATTTGTCAGCAATCTTTCCAGTACTCCTGTTACCATTATTGAGCCAATTGTTTCTATTAAGAAAGAAGTGGATATTGGTAATTCTGGAACACCTGAACATGAAAAAACGGGAGACGCGGGCGATGAAATTGATTACATCATCACTTTAAAACATGATGGCACTACGCCAACCGCTTACGATGTCAACTTAGTGGATATGCTACCGTTTGATTTCGTGCGGGGTTTAGCAGATGGCAGCACTTTACAAATCACCGCAATTACTGACAGTGCGAGTACCTTTACCCTTGGTTCAAATCCTTTTGTGATTGATACCAATGTTGTTACTAACGGGACAACGGTTTATGGCGGTACGCTGAAATCGAATACTTCTTTTGACATGTCAAATGGACGTGAAATTAAAATCACGATTACGGGTAAATTAGATAATAACGTTTATCCTGAATTAGCCATTCCCAACGCAGTTGTCGCGACTTGGTCAAGTTTAGATAGCACAGCAGATTTAACGAATCGTTCAAACTATGTTGCGGGTAATTTAGATAGTGAGCGCACAAGTAGCAGTGCAGCCACTAATGATTATTTAGCGTCAGAAAATAACTCCGCTCAAGTCAACATTATTAAAGTTAAACCTGAAAAATTTGTCGTTGCAACATCAGAAACGCATACAGCCAATACTACAACAACACTTGCCGCAGGTAATAACCGCTTATTTTCTTATAATGATGATAATTCAGACAAACAACTTGATGGCACAGAATTAACTGGGGCGGCAGATTCCACCGGGGAGAGTATTCAAACTGGCTTAACGGTTTATACTGAAACGCCCAGCGCGCCTGTTAAAGTCGCGATTGGTGAAATTATTCGTTATCGCGTGATTGCCAATATTCCAGAGGGTACTTTAGACAGTTTTGTGATTCAAGATTATTTGCCCGCAGGTTTGCAGCTTGTAAATGATGGCACAACAAAAATTGTCTTTATCAACAGCTCTACTAATAACATTACTTTGGATGCTGCACATAGTAGTTCAATTACTACTGGAAATGGCGGTATTGCTGAAAACGCCTTTCCAAAAGCTCAACCCACCGTCGTTTTAGACAATAGTTTCATTTCCACTTTACCGACAGCAGATGATGACACTTACGCCTCGGGGACAGATGTCTATTTTAAACTGGGTAAAATTATTAATACGGGTGCAAACTCAGGAGAGGAATACGTTGTTATTGAATACAACGCGATTGTAGTCAATGAATTAGCCAATCAATCAGAAACGAATGTTAAATTACAGAACTACGCCACCGTTCAAATTAACAATAAACCTGAATTAACCAGTATTTCTAACGTCAGCACCGTTGAAATTATAGAACCCAAAGTTACGATTGATAAAACGATTGTCGGCGCAGCACCTACCGATGCGGGCGACACCGTCACTTATCGTTTGACGATTACAAATAGCGGTGATGCAGATGCGTTTGATTTAGAATTTACCGACATTTTAAATGAAGATTTAAATATTGTTGCGACTTCTGATGTGACGCAAAATGTTGGCATGAGTTCTGGTGCAACTGGGGTTAATATCACAACCACTTTAAACACTGCGCCGACTCAAGACAGTTTTAAAGTTAATGTCAGCCAATTGAGTGCGACAACAGGTAAAGTAGTGATTGATGTCACTGCTAAAGCATTAGATACCATTCAAGCGGGTGAAACCGTTAGCAACACCACCGATGTACTGTATACAAGTTTACCAGGCACTGGCACAGCCAAAACTGATACAACTAACAATCCTACGGGTTCAGAAGCAGGCACTGCGGGCACATCCACAGGTGAACGCACAGACGCAGATGGCACAAATGACAGCGGCGTATTGAACGATTACAAAGACCCCGCCGCCGTTGATTTCACAACCCCGATTCCGCAAGCGATTACTAAAACTTTACTAAACACTTCTGAAACAGATAGCACGGGTAGTAACGTTGCAATTGGCGAAATTGTCACTTATGAATTAACCGTGACCTTGCCTGAAGGGACAACTAAAGGCTTAGTCGTTAAAGACGCAATTCCTGACGGTTTACAATACAAAGCAGGCTCGGTCACGATTGTAAAAAGTAATGCGGGAGATACCGTTGCCGACCCCACTGTCACGCCAGTGAGCTTTAGTAATGGGACAGATGTTACTTTTACTTTCAGCGATGTTGTTATCGTCAATAATGCGTCCACAACAGATAATACTTTCAAAATTCAATATCAAGCGATTGTTTTAAACGTAGTCGGTAACGATGGTAAATTGCCCGCGCCACAAACAACGCTGACCAACTCGGCTGAATTTACTTATACCAAACCCGATAGTACGACCAGTTCGCCCATTACAACCCCGACAGACCCCACTGTCACGGTTATTGAACCTGAAGTCGATTTACAAAAGACGGCGCGTTTAATCGGTCTTAATACTTATGAATACACCCTCACTTTACAGCACACCGCTAACTCTAAAGCAGATGCGTTTGATTTAGACATTACAGACGCGCTGGGCACAAATCAAACTTTAACGGTCGGTACTGTCACCGTCAGCACTTCTACTGGGACAAATGGCTCGGTCGTTACGGGTAATACAACGGGCGATACAACGGTAAAAGTTTCCGTTCCTACTTTAGATTTTGAAACCAGTCAAACAATTACAGTTAAATATCAAGTCACTGTTGCCAGTTCACCTGCAAACATTGTCAACAATGCCGCCGTGACAGGTGACACTTTAGTTAATGGCACAACGGGCGATACTGCCAATCAACGCCCTGTTACAGATAGCGCAACGGTGACAACTGCATTAGGTTCAATTAGTGATTTTGTCTGGTTTGATAAAGACGGCGATGGCACTTATGAAGTCAGCGATGGCGATGTAGGATTAAGCAGCATTCCTATAGTTTTAACTTACGCGGGCAAAGACGACACATTTGGCAGCGGCGGCGACGATGTCACAATGACCGTGACCACTGACAGCAGCGGCAAGTATTTATTTGACCACTTACCAGCAGGTCAATACAAAGTCAGCACCGTAGGCAATCCCACAGCGGGACTTGTCACGCCGACAGGTACAGTCAATACGGGTTCAAACGTACGCACAGATACTGATAATTCCGTTGGCACTTTAACCTTTGGTTCAACGACACCGTTGACCTTAGCAGCGGGTGAAGATGTGAATCAAGTGGACTTCGGTTTAACGGGGGGCGGACAAATTGGCAATCGTTTATGGCATGATGTGGACGGTGACAGTAAATTTGATGCAGAAGATAGAGGCTTAAGCAATATTCCCGTTACTTTAGTTTTTGCGGGGTTAGATGGCACATTTGGTAATAGTGACGATAAAACCTATACCACCACGACCGACAGCACTGGCGGCTATTTATTCAGTAAATTACCGTTAGGTGATTATAAAGTCAGCGTAACTGAAGCAAGCTTACCCAATGGCATTAATCAAATCGTTGGTACAACAACCGTCGGCACGACAGCGGGCGGCGATGATGATTCTGTTGGACAAAATGCTTCTCCCGTAATTAGTTTAATCGCGGCTGATTCTACTAATTTAAATGTAGATTTTGGTTATACCGGCAAACTGAGCGTGGGCAATACCGTTTTTTATGATGTTAATAACGACGGCACGCAACAAGCGGGCGAAGTGGGCATTGAAAACGCCGTTGTAACGCTACGCTGGGCAGGGTTAGATGGCACGTTAGGCAATAGCGACGATTTCACTTTAACAGATACCACTGATGCAAGTGGTGCATATCTGTTTGAGCATTTGCCAACGGGTAAATATTCCATTGCCGTGAGCAATTTACCCGCAGGGATGACAACGCCCACCGGTGCAACGGCGGTGACGGGCAGCATCTCATCTGCTGTTTCTGCGAGTGATAGCGCAGGTCAAAATTTATCAGTCAAACAAACAACTTTAGTATTAGATAATTTAACCGCAAACGAATATCGCGCTGACTTTGGTTTTACAGGGAATCTTAAAATCGGGAGCAGTGTTTGGTTAGACTTGCAAGACAGTAACTTAGGCTTGAAAGATAGCAATGAAGTTGGTTTGCAAGGGGTTAATGTTATTCTCCGTTTTGCTGGGCAAGATGGCATATTCGGCAATGCTGACGATGTTGCAGTAACCAAAACCACGACGGCGGATGGTAGCTATCAATTTGATAATTTACCGCAAGGACAATATAAAGTTGCTGTAGATACAGCGACTTTACCTGCGGGTTTAACCTTGACTGTCACCGATTCCAGTCAAAAAGGAACAGCAACCACGGCAAGTGCTGCCAGCACTGATGCTTCTGTCGGCGTAAATACCTTTGCTGTGACTTTAAGCACTGCTGACCGTCTCGATGTCGATTTTGGCTATAAAGGCGGTTTAAGTGTTGGCGATACCGTATGGTATGACACTGACAAAGACGGCACGAAAGACAGTAATGAAGTGGGCATTGTTGGCGCGACGGTGCAGCTTATCTATGCCGGTGTAGATGGTAATTTTGCCACGACTACCGATAACATTACGATGACAACCAGCACCGACAGTGCAGGTAACTATAAATTCCCCAATTTGCCCGAAGGCAATTACAAAATTGCAGTGACAACGTTCCCCGACGGTCTCACTACGCCTACTTATGATACTGATGGTACAAGTTCAGCCAGTTTAGTGACTTTATCCACTGCCACGGGCAATGCTTTGAGCGTCAGCCGCGATGATATCGACTTCGGTTATGTCGGCACGGGCAGCATCGGTGACCGTGTTTGGTTTGATGCAAATGGCGATGGTACGTTTACCGCGGCGCAGGGTGATGATGGTTTAGCCAATGTTAAAGTCACTTTAGTATGGGAAGGTCACGATGGCAATTTAGCCACGACAGCCGATAACGTAACTTATACGACGACGACGGATGCAGACGGCAGTTATCAATTCAGTCAATTGCCTTTCGGCGATTATGCTGTTCAAGTAGATGCCACAACTTTACCCAATAATATCAAAACGATAACGGGCACAACTACCGTCGGTGATGATGACTCTATCGGACAAAATCCGTCAACAACGGTCGTCTTGAGCAGTGGCACACCATCCAATCAAAATATTGATTTTGGTTTTACAGGTAATAGCAAACTTGGTGACCGCGTTTGGTTTGATAGAGATGGCGACGGCACTTATGAAAGTGCAGACGGAGATGCAGGCATTGCTGGCGTGAAAGTCACGTTATTGTGGGGTGGTTTGGATAATAATTTAAGCACTACGGGCGATAATGTCTCTTATACTCAAACTACTGATAGCACAGGTGGTTATTTATTCGCAGGTTTACCGCAAGGGAAATACCGCGTTACAGTCAATGAAAGCACCGCGCCGAATGCTTTACCCAGCGGGATGACGCAAATTACAGGTACAGCGGGCATTGATGCGGATAATTCTGTCGGCGGCAATGATTTTGAATACACGCTCGGCGCAAATGAAAGTCAACTTAATGTGGATTTTGGTTATACCGGCACGGGCGAAGTCGGTGACCGTATTTGGTACGATGCGGATGGTGACGGAACGCAAGACAGTAACGAAGCAGGTTTACAAGGTGTCGGCGTGCAATTGCTTTGGGCGGGTGTAGATGGTGTTTTAGGCAATGCCGACGATAAAACTTACACCACCACGACCGACAGCACGGGCGGTTATTTGTTTGATAAATTGCCAGGCGGCAATTATCGCGTCAGTGTTAATACTGCGACTTTACCTAATGGCATTACAACGCCTACCGATGGCACAGCGGCAAATAGTATTGCTGATAGTGTAATTGGGGCGAATACTTTTGATTTTGCGCTGGCAGCGGATGGCACAGAGCGCAAGCTAGATTTTGGTTATAAAGGGTCATTAGAAATTGGTAGTCAATTGTGGTTTGACTTCTTGACCCCAGGCGGTGGCGTGGGTTTAAAAGATAGTAATGAACCAGGTATTCCAAATGTAACGATGACTTTAGTCTGGGCGGGGCAAGATGGGGATTTGACCACGACGGCGGACAATGTAACGTTGACCACTCAGACTGCTAATGATGGTAGCTATTCTTTTAAAGATTTACCGCAAGGTAAATATGAAGTGAGTGTTGATACTGCTGATTTGCCAACGGGTTCAACCGTCGTTTCAGGTGCAGGCGCAGGCACAGCGACGACTCCAGCAACTGCGACGGTTGATGCGTCTGTCGGTGCAGATAGTTTTACGATTAATAATTTAACCGCTAATCGTCTCGATGCCGATTTTGCTTATCAAGGGGTAGGCAAGCTGGGCGATACGGTTTGGCTTGACTTAGATAAAAGTAGCACTCAAAACTCTTTAGGGTTGGATTTGCCCAATGAACCAGGGTTAGCTAATGTAGAAGTGACTTTAAGTTTTGATGTTAATGGGGTTACGGTTTCTACTGTCACAACCACTGATAGCAAAGGACAATATTTATTCGAGCATTTACCACAGGGTACTTATCAAGTCAGTATTGACCCCGTCAATGATGCTGAATTGCAAGGGACAGTGATTACTACACCCACGACTAGCGCACCTTCACCCAGTCGCACAGTCACTTTAAGCGTGGGAGCGATGGAAAATCTCACGGCGGATTTTGGGGTGGTTGGGGTGCGTTCTATCGGTGACCGTGTATGGCACGATTTAAATGCGGATGGTAACCAAGACCCTAGCGAACCGAGTATTAGCGGTGTAACGGTTAAGTTGTATTTAGATAAAAATGCCGATGGGACAATTGACGCAGGCGATGATGCAGTTGCTATTTTAACCACCGATAGCAATGGTTTATATCGTTTTGAAAATTTAGTTCCCAATAATTATATTGTTGATGTGACTGATACCGCTGGTGTTTTAACTGGTTATCAACTCACGGGCGGCACAGACCCCTTTGCGACTGTTTTACCCGCAACAACAGATATTGTCAGTGCTGACTTTGGTTATCAAAAAACCTCGACCATTGGTGACCGTGTTTGGTTAGATGCGGATGGTGACGGCTCACAAGATGCTAGTGAAACTAATAATTTTGCCTATGTTCGCGTCAATTTATACAAAGATAGCAATAATAACGGCGTATTAGACGCAAGCGAAACGACAACGTCTTATCTCTTTACTGACACAGATAGCAGTGGTTTATACCAATTCAACGATTTACCTACAGGTAAATATTTTGTGCGGGTTGATACTAGCGATATTGATATTCCCAATGGTTTTAAACTGACAACGGCTAATGATTTGCTTGTAAATATTACTGCACCAGGCACTAGTTACCAATTGGCTGATTTTGGCTTGCAACGGCAAGACGGCACGATTGGCGATTTTATTTGGAAAGAAACGAATGGTAATACCACTTATGAGGCGGGGACAGATACCCCTATCGCGGGCGTGGTTGTTACTTTAACTCAAGATAAAGATGGTAATGGAAGTTATGAAACGGTTGTCGGTACGCAAACCACGGATGCGGCAGGTCAATACTTCTTTACGGGTTTAACCGCTGGAAAATATAACGTCACAGTGACCCCAACGGGCGTATTAGCTCCGTATGTACAAGCAGTTGACCCAGACGGCACAGTGCTCGATAACGCTTATAAAGTTGAATTGACTGGCGGCAATGCAGTAACGCCCGCCCCCGTGAGCAGTAATTTAAATGCGGATTTTGCGTATCAATTACTGGGCAATATTGGCGATACGGTGTGGATTGATAGCCCGTATGGTGCGAAAAATAACAATACCTTTGATGCTGGCGAAGGCGTGGCGGGTGTTACTGTTACTTTGCTTAAAGATGCCAATAATGATGGAACGTATGAAACCACAGTTGCATCACAACTCACTGATAGTAATGGTAATTATCATTTTTACAGCTTGCCCGCAGGACAATATCAAGTCAAAGTCACAACCAGCAGCGGTGTTTTAACGGGCTTTACCCAAATTGCAGACCCTGACAGTGTGCTAGACAGCACTCATGCTGTGACTTTATCTAGTGGACAAACTTATGACAGTGCCGATTTTGGCTATGAAGACCCCCAAAATGCACAATTGGGTGATTTAGTTTGGAATGATTTAAACGGCGACGGGACTTATCAAGCCAATGGTGCAGACGGTACAGCGGGTACTGCTGATGATGAAGTGGGTCTTAGCGGTGTCAATGTTACTTTGTTGTATGATGCGGATAATAACGGCAGTTATGAAACTGCTGTTGCTACACAAGCGACAGATGGTGCAGGTAATTATCACTTTACGGGATTGGCAGCAGGCAAATATCAAGTCACTGTTACGCCACCTGCTAATTTTACTCAAACCGCTGACCCTGATAACAACGGTGTTTATGATAATTTACAACGTGTTACTTTAAGCGTTGGAGAAAATCGCGACACCGTTGATTTTGGTTATCAACAACGCAATGCTTCCATTGGGGATTTTATTTGGAATGATGATGACGGCGACGGCGTTTATCAAGCCAATGGTGCGGACGGCACAGCAGGGACGGTGGATGATGAAAGTCCTATTGCAGGCGTAACGGTCGTTTTACGGCAAGATAAAAACAGCGATGGCACTTATGAAACCATTGTCGGCACGCAAACGACGGATAGTTCAGGAAAATATTTATTCAGCAGCTTGCCACAAGGCAATTATCAAGTATTTGTCGCAGACGGTGCAGGCAAACTGACCAATTTAACTAAATCGTATGACCCCGATGGCACACTGGATAATCTGCATAACATCTCCCTAACCGCAGGACAAGCTTATACTACGGCTGATTTCGCCTATCGCGACCCGCACACTGCCAAAATTGGCGATACTGTTTTTAAAGATTTAAATAATAACGGCATTTATGACGGCACAACGGAAGCATTAGCGGGCGCAATTGTCGAATTACGGCGGGATTTAAATAACGATGGAACGTATGAAACCGTTATCGGCACGCAAACGGTCGGTACAGACGGGACATATTTATTTGATACTTTGCCCGCTGGCAATTATCGCGTCACGGTGACTAATACCAGCGATGCAATTTTTACAGGTTTATCAAATACAGTTGACCCTGACGGCACAAAAAACTCTTTTACCACGCTTAATTTAAGTGCAGGTCAAAGCGTATTAACCGCCGATTTTGGCTATGCCACTGACCCTGGCACGAGCAAAATTGGGGATTTCATTTGGTTAGATAGCAATGGTAATGGCGTACAAGACGGCACAACGGAAGCAGGACTAAGCGGTGTAACCGTTAAACTGATTCGCGACAGTAATAACGATGGCACTTTTGACGCTGCGACTGAAACCGTGGCGACAGTTACCACTGACGCAAACGGTAAATATGAATTTACGAGCTTAACCGCAGGTTCTTACAAAGTCGTCACTGAACCTGATAGTAAATACACCCAAACTTATGACCCTGATAGCACAAAAGATAATAGTAACAAAGTCACATTAGGCATTAATCAAACGATTAGCACTGTCGACTTTGCATATCGTCAAAGCAATGCGGCTATCGGCGATTTAGTATGGGAAGATACCGATGCGGACGGTTCAATTGACGCAGGTGAAAATGGCATTCAAGGCGTAACTGTAAAACTGTATTTGGATAATGGCGACGGTATATTTAACGCGACTCAAGACACAGCAATACAAACCGTCACTACCGATGCAAACGGAAATTATAGTTTTAGCAATTTACCTGCGGGTAAATATTGGGTAGATGTGACTGATACGGCTAATAAATTGGCGAGTTACAACTTTACCAGTGCTGCAACAAAAGGCAATGACCCGTTATTAGTCAATTTAAGCGATGGGCAAACTTTCAGCGATGCCGATTTTGGCTATCAAAAACTTGCTAGTTTGGGCGACTATGTTTTCGTTGACTTAAACAACGACAAACTGCATCAACCTGCGGGCGTAGATGGCATTTTAGGCACTGCTGATGATGAAGTGGGTATTGCGGGCGTAACCCTGAACTTGTATGTTGACAGTGATAACAGCGGCAATGTCACCCCAGGCGATACCTTGATTGATACAACTGTCACTGATAGCACAGGTTTCTATCAATTTGTTAAATTGCCCGCCAATCCCAAATACATTGTCAACGTTACTGACGCAAACAATGTTTTAAATGCTTATGTACCTTCAGGTTCACCTGCCCATAACGAGCAAATTTTAACGCCCTTAGTTGCTGGACAAACTTTAAACACCTTAGATTTTGGCTACAAAGACCCACAAACGGCAAAAATTGGCGATACCGTCTGGAGCGACACCGACGGCGATGGTGTACAAGACAGCGGCGAAAGTGGTTTAAGTGGCGTAAGAGTCATTTTAAAACGCGATGTTAATAATGATGGTGTTTATGAGTCAGTCTTAACCACTGTTACCACTGACGCAAACGGCAAGTATGAATTCCCCAATTTATACGCGGGTAGTTATCAAGTTGAAGTAGATGACAGCACCTTGCCTGCAAATTACAAATTAACGGGCGGCACTGACCCCAAAAATATTACGGTAAAAGCCGCTGAAGTGAATTTAACGGCTGATTTTGGCTATCAAAAACACACCAGCAGTATTGGTGATTTCGTTTGGAAAGATACCAATGGCGACGGCAAATTTAGCAGCGGCGAATTACCGATTGCGGGCGTAACCATCAATCTGTTCAAAGACAAAAACCAAGATGGTGTATTTGATGCGAGCGAGTTTGTCGGCTCAACAACGACCAATAGCAGCGGTTTATATCAATTCACGCAACTTGGTGCAGGTAAATATCAAGTCATCGCGGTCAACACTTCCACGCCACTTGCAGGTTTAACTGCCACCACTGCAACAACGCAAAATGTCACGTTAAGCGAAGACCAAACTTATATCGACGCAGATTTTGCTTATAAAGACACGCCTGTTATTCCCGCGCTTTCCAGCGTTGGTGATTACGTTTGGTATGATGCAGATGGCGACAAAGTCCAAGACAGCAATGAAAGCGGTTTAAATTTAGTCAAATTGATTTTAACCGAAGTCAACTCTAAACAAACTTATACAACCTTTACCGATAGCAACGGTAAATATCTGTTTAACGACTTATCCGACGGCACTTATCAAGTCAAAGTTGACCCCGATTCTCTGCCTGTTGGCATCACTGCGCCAACCTTAGACAGCTCAAACCTCTTTGTACTCAATGCTGGCGATAATAAACGCACGCTTGACTTCGGTTTTACCAATGCCAGCAGTTTAGGGGATACCGTATGGTTAGACTTAGACGGTGACAATGCCCAAGACAGCAATGAACAAGGCATTGCCAATGTCACTGTCCGCGCGGTGTATGCGGGGGTAGATGGCAAACTCGGCACAACCGACGATGTCAGTTACACCACAACGACCGATAGCAGCGGCAAATACAGTTTTGACAATCTACAAGCGGGACAATATCAAGTCACAGTCACGCCGCCCACGGGCTTAGTTGCAACAGGAACGCACAATTCCAGTCAGACTGTAAGCCTAGCGAAAGGACAAAACCTTGACACAGTCGACTTCGGCTATCGCGGCACGGGTAGCATTGGCGATTACATCTGGAATGATACCGACAACGACGGCAGCCAAGACAGCAACGAATTAGGATTGGGCAATGTTCCCTTAACTGTGCGCTGGGCAGGCAACGACGGCACACTCGGTACAGCCGACGACGTGATTTTCTCCACAACCACCGACACAAGCGGACATTATCAAGTCACAGGTTTACCAGCGGGACAATATCAAGTCACTGTTACCACACCCCCTACAGGTTTCACGCCTTCAACAGGTTCGCAATCAGTCGGCAGCAATCAAACCACTTTAACACTCGCCACGGGTGAAAGTCGGCAAAATATTGACTTTGGCTATCACGGCAAACAAGCCACCGTCGGCGATTTAGTGTGGTTAGATACTGATGGTGACGGCGTTTTTGACACGGATGAACAAGGCATTGCTAATGTTGACGTGACATTAACTAATGCGGGCAGTGACGGTATTTTTGGCACGGCGGACGATGTCATTGCTACCACTAAAACAGACAGTTCTGGTTTATACACTTTCACAGGCTTGCCCGCAGGACAATACAAGGTCACAGTTGACAACAATGATTTACCTGCCAACGTCACGACTACGTTAAACAGTTCAACGCCTTTCGCTTTAACCGCAGGACAAATTAAACAAGATGTAGATTTTGGTTATAAACCTGTCGCAGGCGTGGGCAGTTTAGGCGATTATATCTGGTTAGACACTGACAAAGACGGCACACAAGACGTAAGCGAACAAGGCTTAAGTGGTGTTGTCGTCACGGCGACAGCGGCGGGTACAGATGGCATTTTTGGGACAGCCGACGACATCGTTAAAACCACGACAACGGACGCAAGCGGCAAATACTTATTTGAAGCCCTTCCCGCTGGCACGGCAAGCAATCCGACGGTTTATCAAGTCAAAGTGCTTTCAGGTGTACCGACTTCATTAACTGCCGTAGCGGGTGGGCAATCTATCGGTGCAGGCAATGCGACAGTAACGTTAATCAGTGGACAAAATCGCACCGATGTTGATTTTGCTTATCAGCCACAAACAACTAATTTTATAGGTGATTTGGTCTGGTTAGACAGTGACAGCGATGGCGTTTATGACACAGGCGAGCCTACACTTGGCAACATTCCAGTCACCCTCACAGGCGCGGGCACCGATGGCGTATTTGGCACGGCTGACGATACAACGAACGTGATTGTCACGAATAGCAATGGACAATACGGCATCAACAATTTACCCGCAGGGACTTATAAAGCCAGCATAAACGTTCCTACTGGCATGAATTTGACCACGCCCGCCGTATTAGCTCCTTTCACGCTTGGCGCGACAGAAATTAAAGACAATGTTGATTTTGGTTTACATGGTTCTGCCCAATTTGGCGATTATGTCTGGTTAGACAGCGATGGCGACAGCCGCCAAGACAGCGGCGAAGTGGGGATTGCCAATGTAACCGTGACAGCGCGTTATGCGGGTGCGGATGGTGTTTTAAATAGCACTGACGATATTTTGCTTAATACTCAAACAGATAGCAATGGACGTTATCAATTTAACGGCGTTGTGCAAGGTTTATATCAAGTCACCCTAAGCAATTTATCCAGCAATTACGCCCCTAGTCCTGTGACGGCTGACAATATTGGCGCGGGTTCAGTGACTTTCACTTTAAATACTAATAACCGTCAAGATATTGATTTCGCATATCAATTAAATAAAAATTCCATCGGTGACCAAGTTTGGTTAGATAGCGACAAAGACGGGAAATTTGATGCGAATGAAAGCCCAATTGCTAATACAACTGTTGTTTTAACGGGTGCGGGCAGTGATGGCGTGTTTGGCACGGCGGATGATATTGTCAAAACGACAACCACTGATTCAAGCGGCAAATACTTCTTTGCTGGTTTGCCCGCTGGCGATTATCGCGTCAATGTCACCACGCCAAACGGTACAACTTCAACTACACCAACGGCTTACAATACTGTCAATCTCAAAGATGGGCAACACATTGATACAGTTGACTTTGGTTTTGCAGGCAATGCAAGTTTAGGCGACTTCGTATGGAATGATACCGATGCGGACGGCGTGCAAGACAGTAACGAAAAAGGTATTGCGAATGTATTAGTTACCGCGACTTTTGCGGGCAACGACGGCAAACTCGGCACGGCTGACGATGTTGTTTTCACAACGACAACTGATGCTAACGGTAAATATCAATTCACTAATTTACCGAGCGGTAGTTATCAAGTTGTTGCAACGACTCCGAATGGTACAGTTCCAACTAGCGGCGCGGATACAGCGGGCGCGGGGCAAGCAACTGTCACGTTAAATCCCAATGAAAACAAGACGAATGTTGATTTTGGTTTTACCACTGGTAACTCAATCGGTGACCAAGTTTGGTTAGATAGCGACAAAGACGGGAAATTTGATGCGAATGAAAGCCCGATTGCTAATACAGTCGTAACTTTGACAGGTGCAGGTAGTGACGGTGTGTTCGGCACGGCGGATGATATTGTCAAAACAACAACCACTGACGCAAGCGGCAAATACTTCTTTGCTGGTTTGCCCGCAGGCGATTATCGCGTGAATGTCACCACGCCAAACGGTACAACTTCAACCACACCAACAGCTTACAATACTGTCAACTTAAAAGACGGGCAACATATTGATACGGTTGATTTTGGATTTGCAGGCAATGCGAGTTTAGGCGACTTCGTATGGAATGATACCGACGCGGACGGCGTGCAAGATGCAAATGAAAAAGGCATTGCGAATGTGACTGTTACCGCGACTTTTGCGGGCAACGACGGCAAACTTGGTACAGCGGACGATGTTGTCTTTACGACGACAACCGATGCTAACGGTAAATACCAATTCACCAATTTACCGAGCGGCACTTATCAAGTTGTCGCAACCACGCCGAATGGTACAGTTCCAACTAGCGGCACGGATACCGCGGGCGCAGGTCAAGCAACCGTCACATTAAATCCTAATGAAAACAAGACGAATGTTGATTTTGGTTTCACTACTGCTAACTCCATCGGTGACCAAGTTTGGTTAGATAGCGATAAAGACGGGAAATTTGATGCGAATGAAAGCCCGATTGCTAATACAGTCGTAACTTTGACAGGTGCAG
>JACCEE010176223.1_pt1 | contig 90316 bp, 98 predicted proteins | sample 7449931 | NCBI WGS metagenome assembly JACCEE01 (sample SAMN15323457, study PRJNA562643) | freshwater metagenome | isolation source: river surface water | place: USA:Blue River Watershed | collected 2017-08-19
AAGATCACTGTTGAACTAATTGCTCCAATTGCCATGGAAGAAGGTCTTCGTTTCGCGATCCGCGAAGGTGGAAGAACTGTTGGCGCTGGTGTTGTTGCTAAAATTATCAAATAAGAATTATGAAAAATAAGGAAAGCATCAAGATCACACTTGAGTCTTTTGATCACGTTGTTTTGAACAAAGCGATGGGCGAGATTATCGGTACCGTTAGAAGAACTGGTGCTGGTATCAAAGGTCCAATTCCTTTGCCAACTAAAATTCAAAAGTTTTGTGTAATCAGAGGACCTCACGTTGACAAAGATTCTCGTGAACAATTTGAAATCAGATCTTCAAAAAGATTATTGATCATCTCTCCTACGGCTCAAACAGTAGATGCTTTGATGAAGCTAAATCTTTCAGCTGGTGTTAATATTAAAATCGCAATTAACGGGGCAAAGAACTAAGATGTTGGAACTAGTCGGAAAAAAAATCGGTATGAGCCATATCTTTAAAGATACTGGTGTTGCTGTACCTTTAACCATGATCCAAGTTTATGATAACTGTGTTTTGGAATTATTGGTTAATGAAAATAAATCTTTTGATAACTTGTTAGTTGCTTTTGAAAAAGCTGAAAATGCTAAAAAAGTTTCAAAGCCACAAACTGGATTGTTTAACAAAAAATCAGTTCCTCTATTCAAAAAAATTAGAGGTTCTCAAGTTAGAAAAAATCTTGAGTTGAAAGTTGGTGATTCAATCGCCATCGATTCAGTTGTTAAAGAAGGTGACAAAATTGATGTAGCTGGTGTTACTGCAGGTAAAGGATTTGCCGGCGTTATGAAAAGATGGAACTTCCGTGGTTTGGAAGCTTCTCACGGTGTTTCTGTGTCTCACAGATCTCACGGCTCAACTGGTCAAAGACAAGATCCAGGTAAAACTTTCAAAGGTAAAAAAATGGCCGGTCACATGGGCGTTGATAATGTTACCGTAAAAAATTTGGAAGTTCTTATCGTCGATAAAGAAAAATCGGTAATTGCAGTAAAAGGTGCAATTCCAGGAAATAACGGCGGTGACGTTGTTTTGAAAATCGCCAAAAATTTCTAATTGTATAAATTATGACTTCTCTAACTCTTAAAAAGATTGATTTTAGTGGTAAAGCAGCTGGATCTCAACAAGTTGAAGTTGATTCGGATCTTGCTCTTCAAAGCCCTAAATCTGTTGCTTACGTTGTAAGATGGCAATTGGCTAGAAAAAGATCTGGCTCTGCTAAAACAAAAACTATGGCGGAAATTTCAGGTACTACTGCAAAACCTTATAAACAAAAAGGTACCGGTAATGCTCGTCAAGGTAGCAAAAGATCAGTACAATTCGTTGGTGGTAGAACTTGCCACGGCCCAATGCCACGTTCTTTTGATTTTACCATGCCGAAAAAAATCATCAAAGTTGCTTTGGCTGATGTGCTAAAACTAAAACTTAAAGAAGATAAATTGTTTTTATTTTCTGACGATTTCGGTGCCCAAATCAAAACTGCTCAAATCAACTCTTCATTGAAACAAAACAATGTTTCAAGTGCTTTGATTTTGTTCAACCCAGCTTCAAAAAATAACGAAGTTTTGGCTAGATCAGCAAGAAATTTGAAAAATGTTAAAGCTTTGAGTGCTAATGCGATCAACGTTTATGACATCTTGAGTTTCGATCATTTAATGGTCGATAGCTCAATTTTTGAAACTATTAAAGGAGCCTTGTAGAAATGTCTGCTCTATTAAATTACGACAAGATTAAAGGTCTTGTTTACACAGAAAAATCAAACAGACAATTGGGTGAAAATAAGCACCATTTTGAAGTTGATTCTGCTTGTACAAAACAAGAAGTTGCCTCTTTGATTAAAAAGGTTTTTGGCGCTGAAGTTGAGAAAGTTAATATCATCAACACCAATGCTAAAACTAAGCGTTTCAAAGGTGTTGAAGGCAAAAGAAAATCATATAAAAAAGCGATTGTCACTTTGAAAGAAGGCCAATCAATTAATTTTGGTTCATAAAAAATGGCTCTTAAAAATTATAAAGCGATTACTCCTTCTCTAAGGCAGTTAATTACGATTGACAGAAGTGAACTTTGGAAAGGCTCTCCGCTTAAAGCGTTGACTACTAAAGTTTCTGAAAGCGCTGGTCGTAACAATATTGGTCATATTACTGTTCGTCATAAATCTGGCGGTCACAAAAAATCTTTCCGTGTCATTGATTTCAAAAGAGATAAATTTGATCTTGAGGCAACAGTTGAAAGAATTGAATATGACCCAAACCGTACAGCTTTCATCGCTTTGGTAAAATATTCTGACGGCATTTATTCTTACATTCTTGCACCTCATAAGCTTGCTGCTGGCGAAAAAATTATGTCATCAAGAAGCTTGATTGACGTTAAGATCGGTAATGCAATGCCACTTTCTGTTATTCCGATTGGTACTATCGTTCATAACGTTGAATTGAAACCTGGTTGCGGTGGTTCAGTTTCTAGATCCGCTGGAACTTACGCTCAATTAGTTGGTAAAGATGGCGGATACGCTTTGGTAAAAATGCAATCTGGCGAAATCAGACTTTTCCTACTTGATTGCATGGCAACTATTGGATCAGTTTCGAATCTAGATAATAAAAATATCTCGATCGGTAAAGCTGGTAGATCAAGATGGATGGGTATCAGACCTACAGTTCGTGGTGTTGTAATGAACCCTGTTGATCACCCACATGGTGGTGGTGAAGGTAAAACTTCGGGCGGTAGACATCCTGTTTCTCCAACTGGTAAATCAGCTAAAGGTAAGAAAACCAGAAAGAGAAGCAATCCAACTAACCGTTTCATTGTAAAATCAAGACGCGCAAAATAATTAAATAAACTATGCCTAGATCAACCTGGAAAGTACCATTTGTAGACGGATACTTACTAAAAAAAGCAAGAGACTACGTTAATTCTTCTAAAAAACCGATTGTTAAAATCTGGTCTAGAAGATCAACAATTTTGCCACAATTCGTTGGCATTAATTTCGCAGTTCACAACGGAAAAAAATTCGTTTCTGTTGCGGTTACTGAAGGAATGGTAGGACATAAGTTCGGTGAGTTCGCACCAACTAGAACTTTCTACGGCCATTCTGGAGATAAAAAAATTAAAAAAGACTAGAACATGACTGAAAAAGTAGCAGTAGCCTATCTAAGTGCTGTAAAATCAAGTCCTCTTAAAGTTATGAAGTTGACCGGAAATTTAACCGGTAGACCAGTTTCTGAGGTTTTAAAAATCTTAAAGTTTTGTAATTTGAAACTTGCGCCGATTGTTAGCGGTTTAGTTTATTCGGCTATGTCAAACGCTGAGAACAACCACAACATGGATGTTGATAATCTTTACGTTAAAAGAATCGACATCGGTAGATCTTTTGCTCTCAAAAGATTTGCTGCTAGAGGTCGCGGTAAATCAAGCAGAATTCTAAAAACTTTCAGCAACGTCAGAGTTGTTTTAGCAGAAAAACAAGAAAAACAAAAATAGAGGAAAAATGGGTCAAAAGGTTAATCCGGTTGGTTTCAGACTTCTCAATAACAAAAATTGGGAATCAGTTTGGTATGATAATAAAAATTATGCCAAAAAACTTATCAACGATATCGCAATTCGTACTTTTATCAAAAAAAACTATGCTCATTGTGGTATTGGAAGCGTAGTTATTGAAAGACCATCTGACAAAGTTAATCTAATTATCAAAACTTCTAAACCGGGTGTTCTTATCGGTAAAAAAGGTTTAGATATTGAAAAAATTAACCAAGCAGTAGAGAAAATCGCTGGTGCAAAGGTTGACGTTAAGATTGTTGAGATTGATAAGCCAGATTTGAACTCTTCTCTAGTTGCTCAAAGTATTGCTAAACAACTTGAAGGTCGTGCTGCTTTCAAAAAAGTCATGAAAAAATCTATGCAATCAGCCATGAAATATGGTGCACTTGGAATTAAAGTTTCAGTTGCAGGCCGTCTTGGTGGTGCTGAAATTGCTAGAACTGAGTGGTATAAAGAAGGTTCAGTTCCTCTTCATACACTTCGTTGTAATATCGATTACGCTACGGCTAACGCTTACACAACTTATGGTGTAATCGGTGTTAAAGTGTGGATCTACAAAGGTTTCGTCGAAAAAAAATCAAATAAATTGGTATAGTAAATGTTAACTCCTGCAAAAACCAAATACAGAAAGGCGCAGAAAGGTGGAAAAAAAATCCTAGGTACTGCAGCTAATGGCAATAGCCTTAAGTTTGGATCTTCTGGTATTAAAGCTCTTGAGCCTGGTAAATTAAATTCAAAACAAATTGAATCTGCTAGAAAAGTAATTACTCGTTACATGAAAAGAGCTGGAAAGCTTTGGATCATGGTTTTCCCTCATACCCCAGTTACTAAAAAACCAGCTGAGGTAAGAATGGGTTCTGGTAAAGGTAACGTTGAGTACTATATTGCAAAAATTAAACCAGGCAGAGTTATTTTCGAAATTGATGGAATCGATACCGCTTCTGCGAACACTGCTTTGGAAAAAGCGGCGGCTAAATTGCCATTCAAGACAAAAATTGTTAATTTGATCTAAGTAAAGACTTATGAAAAAAGAAGAAAAGCAATCAGCTTTAGTCGATATCGCAAATTTGAAAAAAGAGCTTTTGATGATGAGAATCAAAGCTTCTTCAGGTGAAGCAATTGTTGCTAAAGATTATCGTAACAAAAGAAAAGAAGTCGCTAGACTGTTTACTAAAATTAACAGCACTAAAGCTGTTAAGAAAAAAACTGCTAAGGCATAAATTAAAGAAATATGAAAGTAAAAGTTCTAAACATTATTGATGAAAAAACCTTCAAGGGTGTTGCTACGATTTTCAAGAAGCACCCTCGTTATGGTAAATACATTACTGTTCACAAAAAATATTTAGTAGATTCGCAAGGCAAATCTCTGAATATTGGTGATGAGGTTGAAATCGTTAGCTCAAGACCGATTTCAAAAAGAAAAAAATGGGCATTAAAAGTTTAATTAAAGCATAGGGTATTAAAATGATTCAAATGCAATCAAGTCTGGTAGTTGCTGATAACTCAGGAGCCAAGACTGCTACATGTATTAAAGTTTTGGGTGGTTCTGATCACATGATTACTGGAGTTGGCACTATCGTTGTTGTGTCGATCACTAGTGTAATTCCTGGTTCTAAAGTTAAAAAAGGATCAGTCGCTAAAGGTGTGATCGTTAGAACTAAAAGCAAAATCGTTAGAAATGACGGAAGTTTTGTTAAGTTCGATGATAATGCCATCGTTTTGGTTGATAAAGATGGAGAACCAATTGCAACTCGTGTATTTGGACCAGTTGCGAGAGAAGTTAGACAAAAAAACTTCTTAAAAATCGCGTCATTAGCTTCGGAGGTTTTATAAAATATGGCTCATAAATTTAAGAAAAACGATCAGGTGATTGTAATCACAGGTTCTAGCAGAGGTAAAACTAGTAAAATTACTGCCATTCTTGGTGATAATAAAGTTTTAGTTGAAGGTGTAAATCTTGCTACGGTTCATAAAAAACCAACTTCAACTGCTCCTGGGCAAATAGTAAAGGTTGAAAAACCAATTCATATTTCAAACATTTCACATGTTGAAAATGGTAAAGCTGTAAAAGTGAAATTTGTTGTTGACGCTGGTGAAGGTAAAGCTTTTACTAGAAAGTCTAGAGTTTCTAAAAAATCTGGCAAAAAAATTGATTAATTAAGCGATGCAAACATTAACCGAAAAATTATACAAAGAATCAATTTCTGATCTTAAGACGAAATTTTCTTACACTAACGATATGGAAATTCCTAGGCTGAAAATGATCAGCTTGAACGTTGGTATTAAAGCAACTGATAGTGACAATAAGTTTTTGTCTTATCTGACAACTCAAGTTTCTAATATTGCTGGTCAAAAAGCAGTTCAGACTAAGTCTCGTAAAGCGATCTCGACTTTCAAATTAAGAAAAGATCTTCCTATTGGTTGTCGAGTTACTCTTAGGGGTGAAAAGATGTACCAATTCTTTGACAAACTTGTAAACATTGCTCTTCCGCGAGTTAAAGACTTTAGAGGTCTATCTTCAAAAGGCTTTAACCAAAGTGCTCATTACAGCTTTGGTATCAAAGAACATAACGTATTCCTAGAAGTTGATCTTGATAATATCATGAAAATCTTCGGTATGAATATCAGCATCGTTACTACAGCCAAAAATAAAGAAGAGGCTCTGTACTTGCTTAGAAAGCTTAATCTTCCAATTAAATAACTAGTATGGCAAAGAAATCTCTCGTCAGAAGAAATCTTAAAAGAAAAAATTTGACTGCTCTAAAAAGAGTGAAAAGAACTAAACTTATTGAAACCACTAAAGATACTTCTCTTTCTTTTGAAGAAAGACTAGTGGCTCAAATCAAGTTATCGGAAATGCCAAGAGATGCTTCTAAATCTAGAGTCAGAAACAGATGTAGTCTGACTGGAAGACCAAGAGGAAATTTCAGAAAATTCGGCCTATCAAGAATTGCGCTAAGAGAACTAGCGTCTTGGGGTCAGGTTCCTGGCTTAGTGAAATCAAGTTGGTAATTTTATTTAATAACAAAAGATCTACAAAAGATGTCTAATCATCCAGTTTCAGATTTAGTGGCGAGAGTAAAAAACGGGTATTTGGCGAACAGAACCGTGATTAACTCTCCTGTTTCTAAATTAAGAGAAAATATTTTAAAAATTTTGAAGGAAGAAGGTTTTATTCTGAGCTACAGCAAAGTTAAATCTGGTAACCTTGAGCAATTTGATATTCATTTGAAATATCATTATTCTAACCCTGTTGTTAGTGAAATTTCTGTAGTTTCAAAACCAGGAAGAAGAATATATTGCAGAGCTGATGAAATTCCGTCTGTAAAAAATGGTCTTGGAATGGTAATCATTTCAACTTCTAAAGGTGTTATTTCTGATCACGAAGCTAGAGTGCAAAAGCTTGGTGGCGAAGTTCTACTAAAAATCTTTTAATTGGTTCTTAAGTTATGTCTAGAGTAGGAAAACTACCGGTAAAAATTCCTGCGAACATCAAGGTTGCTGTTGAAAAAAGCAACTTATCGTTCGATAATGGAAAAATTCAAAAAACTTACAAGGTTAGCCCAAAAGTAAAGATCGAATTTAACGATGGTGCTATTAAATTGTTGGCTGATGAAAATGCTCCTTCTGATATTTCGATGTTTATCGGCATGGATAGAAGTAATATCAAGAACATTGTTAGTGGTTTACTAGAACCATTTAAAACCGTTCTAGAAATAAATGGCGTTGGTTATAAAGCTGCAGTTGAAAAAGAAGTTTTGATTTTGACTCTTGGCTATAGCCATGAAATTTATTATGCTCTTCCAAAAGGAGTTGCTGCTGTTTTTGAAAAGCCAAACTTGATCGTGCTTACTGGTAGTGACAAAGTTTTGGTTGGTCAGGTAGCTTCCGAAATCATTTCATTCAGAAAGCCTGAGCCTTATAAAGGTAAAGGTGTAAAAATTGCTGGAAAACAAATTTTAAGAAAAGAGGGTAAGAAGAAATAATATGCTTACTAATTACGAAAGAAGAAAATACAGAGTTAAAAATAACATTCTTAAGAACAATAAGTCTCTTAGACCAAGAATCGTTGTTTCTAGATCAAACAAAAATTTCTATGCTCAGCTTATTAGCATGGATGGAAAAGTTATATGTGCCTTTTCAACATTGAACTTTGCTGAAGATAAAAAAATCAGCGGTTTGGAAAAAGCCAAATTAGTCGGTAAAAATTTCGCTGAACTTTGTTTGAAAAATAACATTAAAGAAGTTGTTTTTGATAAAGGCGCTTACATTTATGGTGGTAGAGTTAAAGCTATGGCTGAAGCCTGCCGCGAATCAGGACTATCATTCTAATTTTAAAAATTCATCAGATGTCAAAACAAGCTAAAAATAACAATTCAGAAATTGTAGAAAGACTGATTTCTATCAATAAAGTTTCTAAGACTGTAAAAGGTGGTAAGAATCTTTCATTCGCAGCATTAGTTGTTGTGGGAGATAAAAATGGTAAAGTTGGTTTCGGAAAAGGAAATGCAACAGAAGTTTCTGATGCGAAAAACAAAGCTTTTGAAGCTGCCAAAAAAGCAATGACTAAAATTGCTCTTAAAGAAGGCAGAACAATCCATCACGATATTTTTGGAAGATTTTGTGCTGCTAAAGTATATTTGAGAGCTGCTCCAGCAGGTACTGGTGTTATTGCTGGTGGACCTATGCGTGCTATTTTCGAGTGTGCTGGAATTCACGATATAGTTGCTAAATCAGTAGGAACTTCGAATCCCTACAACATGGTTGGGGCAACTTTTAGCGCTCTGAAAGCTTTAACTTCTCCGAAATTGATCGCAGAAAAAAGATCAAAAGAAATTTCTGAAATTGTTAAAAGAAGAAATTTAGCTCTTAACACAAATAATGAATAATCCCATGAAGTTAGATACTTTTCTAAATAAAAAAATTCTTGTTGAGCAAGTGAAAGGTGGATCAAAATTAAACGACAGACAAAAAGGTAGTTTAATTGGTCTCGGACTAAGAGGTATTGGAAGTGATTCTACTCTTACTTGTTCTTCAGCTGTGCTAGGTATGATTAAAAAAGTTCAGCACGTAATCAAAGTTTCAATAGTGTAATAAATATGACTATCTCATTAAACGGCTTAGCTAAAATTAAAAGAAACGACGCGATCAGAGTTGGACGCGGGATTGGTTCCGGAAAAGGTAAAACTTCTGGACGTGGTGTCAAAGGTCAAAAAGCTAGAACTGGCCATCACTCTGTAAAAGGTTTCGAAGGTGGTCAAACTCCAGTTCACATGAGACTTCCAAAAAGAGGTTTCGTTAATGTTCTCAGAGAAGAATATGAAGCAATTACTATTTCTGATGTAATTTCTGCGGTTATCAAACATGAACCAAATATTTCTGTAGTTACTAAAGAAAAATTGGCTGAACTCGGTCTAGTAAAAAATAAAGACTCTAAAGTGAAGCTGATCATGGGTAAAGATAACTCAGTAAAAGCGAGTTTTAAAGTTACTGTTGATAGCTATTCAGAAAAAGCGAAAGCTTTTGCCTAAACTTATTTTCATTTATTTAATTCAAGATAACTCGCGAGATCCCAAACTGTGTCAGCCTTATCTTCAAATTCAGAATTAAAAAAAAGAATCTTATTTACTATCTTCATCCTTTTGATTTATAGATTCGGTACTTTTGTTCCGATCCCTGGAATTAATGTTGAGGTTTTGAAAAAGTTCTTTGAAAGCTCTGGTGCCAATATTTTTGGCATGGTCAACCTGTTCTCAGGTGGAGCGTTACAGAGAATGAGTATCTTTGCGCTTAATATTATGCCATACATTACGGCATCAATTATTATGCAGCTTTTGACTTCGATGTACAAAAGTTTAGAAGCTCTAAAAAAAGAAGGTGATTATGGTCGAGCCAAAATTAATCAATACACCAGATACCTAACTATTGTCTTGGCTTTCTTCCAAGCAATGGGTGTTTACTATGCACTAGCAAATGGTGAACAAAGTGCCTTCATTTCGGATTCATCGATTTTTATGTGGACGACTTGTATTAGCCTTGTTGGTGGTACGGTGATGTTGATGTGGTTCGGTGAAAGAATTACTAATTCTGGGATTGGCAATGGTATTTCTTTAATTATTTTTGTTGGTATTGTTTCTTCGCTTCCTTCTACGATTGTTCAGGTTTTCGACCTATCAAGAACTGGTGTTTATTCTTGGTTAACTATTATTTTGTTTTTCGTAATTTTTGCAGCATTTTTAATGTTTGTCTGCTTTGTGGAAAAAACTCACAAACGCATTAAGATCCAATATCCAAATGGCGCGATGATGAAAGCTTCAGGCATGTCTGATTCTTCTTTCTTGCCCCTTAAAATTAATATCTCTGGCGTTATACCCCCAATTTTTGCCAGTTCAATTTTGATGTTTCCGGCGGCCATAGTTCAATTTACCGGTGCGGATGGAGACTTCCTGGTTTCAATGTTACGCAGAGGTGGTGGATTCTATTTATTACTGTTCGCGGGTTTAATTTTATTTTTCTCTTATTTCTACTCTTCGATAATTTTTAATACTGAAGAAGTAGCTAATAATTTGAAGAAAAGCAATTGCTTCATTCTTGGAATAAGGCCCGGTGTAAATACGTCGGCATATCTAGATAAAATTGTTGCAAGACTGACTTTAATTGGAGCTGCTTACTTAACTTTTGTTTGTATAGTTCCGGAAATTTTAGTAACACAATATTCAATTCCACTACACATCGGTGGAACTGGTATTCTCATTATGGTTAATGTGATTTTAGATTTGATAAACCAAGTTCAATCCCATTTATTTTCCAGTAAGTATGGTTCTTCTACAAATAAAAAAAGAAGAGTTAGGGTAAGGGCTTAATGATTAACATAATTTTTTTAGGGCCACCGGGATCTGGTAAGGGTACACAAGCTTCTATGCTCGCTGCCGAATTGAAAATCCCAACGATTTCTACTGGTGAAGTTTTGCGTAAAGAAGTTGAATTGCAAAGTGAGATCGGAAAGTTAGCGAAATCTTACATGAATTCAGGTGGATTGGTCCCAGACGAGGTGGTAGTTGGGATTATTAAAAACAGAATTACTCAGGAAGATTGTCAGAAAGGTTTTATTCTCGATGGTTTTCCAAGAAATATGAACCAGGCTGTCGTACTTGATTCGATGCTTGATTCACTAAACAAAAAAATTGATATCGTTTTCAACTTTGAAATTGGTGACGATATCTTAATCAAGAGAATTGCTGGCCGCTTTTCTTGTAAGGAATGCGGTACAGTTTATAACCGTTATTTCAAACAACCTTCTAAACAAGGTGTTTGTGATAATTGTAAATCTGACCAGTTTGAAAGCAGAGCTGATGATAATGAATCTACAGTGACAAATAGATTGAAAGTTTATCACAATTCTACTGCTGAACTGATTGGATATTACGAAAAAAAGAACTTGCTTTGTTCGATCGCCGCCGTAAAAAGCGTGCCCCTCGTTTTCGATGGTCTGATCGATGCGGTTTCAAAAATTTCTCAAAAAAATTTAAATAATAACTAACAAAAGGAGTCTCGCTTTGGCTAGGATCGCTGGTGTCAACATTCCAAAAGAAAAAAGATTTGTTATCTCGTTGACCTATATTTACGGTATTGGAACAACTACCGCCCAAAAAATTTGTCAAAAATTAAAAATTGATGCGGCTGTAAGAACTCATCAAGTAAGTGAAGATAAGCTTGCGCAAGTAAGATCTTTAATCGAAAAAGAATATCCTGTTCTTGAAGGTGATTTGAGAAGAAAAGTTTCTTCCGATATTAAAAGATTGATTGATATCGGCTGTTATAAAGGTATCAGACACGTAAAAAAACTTCCTGTTAGAGGACAAAGAACTCACACTAATGCCAGAACTCGTAAGGGTAGAGGCGTTGCTATTGCAGGCAAAAAGAAGGTGGCTAAATAATTAATTTTCTAAATAAGTTATGACTAAATATAGCGGTAAAAAAACTACCAGCAAAAAAAAGAAAAGTGTTTCTAGTGGCATCGTTCATGTTTATGCGAGTTTTAATAACACAATCATTTCTGTAACTGATCTTCAAGGAAATATTCTTTGTTGGTCATCTGCAGGTAAGCATGGCTTTAAAGGCTCTAGAAAAGCCACTCCATATGCTGCTCAAATCGCGACTCAAAATGCAGTTGAAGCTGCAAAAGAATACGGTTTGCAAAGTGCAGTTGTTGAAATCAAAGGTCCGGGAGTTGGAAGAGAAGCTTCTCTTCGTGCGATTCAAGCTGCTGGTATCAATGTTAGCATGATTGTAGATAATACTTATCATCCACATAACGGATGCAGACCGGCAAAAAGAAGAAGAGTTTAATTAACTCGTTACACAAGTTTATTAAAGAAAACCTAAATTAAAAATATGACGATCTTAAAAGAAAGCTGGCAACTCCTTACTAAACCAAGCTCTATCGTGGTAAAAGAAGGTTATGATAACGTTACAAAATCTATTATCGTTTTGGAGCCTTTTGAAAGAGGATTTGGCGATACTTTAGGTAATGCCCTTAGAAGAGTAATGCTTTCTTCAATTGCTGGTTTCGCTGTTACTTCTATAAAAATTGAAGGCGTGCTTCATGAGTACAGTTCTGTTGATGGTGTAAAGGAAGATGTTCTTGATATTATCATGAACATTAAATCTTTGGCTATTACTAAAGCTGATTCTTCTCCATGTGTTTTAAAACTTTCTACCAATAAAGTTGGTCCAGTTTATGCTGGTTCTATCGAGACTCAAGCTGGTGTTGAGATCGTTAACAAAGATCTAGTTATTTGTACTTTGAATAAAGGTGCAAAAATTGACATCCAAATGCATGTTGAATGTGGTAAAGGTTACGTTGTTGCTGAATCAAACAAGAAAAGCGAACATGGTGTTGGAGCGATCGCCATTGATGCAGTATTCAGCCCAGTTAGCCGCGTAGCTTATAAAGTTGAAAATGCACGTGTTGGACAGATTACTGATTATGATAAATTAATTTTGGAAATTGATACTAACGGTACAATTACTCCACAAGATGCTCTTGGTGTTGCTGCAAAAATCTTGCAAGAACAGCTTCAAGTTTTCATTAACTTTGATGTAAGCAAGCTTGATACTCCTGCTCATAAGGAGATCAATCTTGAGCCAGAATTTAATAAAAATTTACTTAAAACAATTGATGAGCTCGAGCTTTCAGTAAGATCCTATAATTGTTTGAAGAATGAAAATATCATCTATGTCGGTGACCTAGTTTCTAGATCAGAAGGCGAGATGCTTAAAACAGCTAACTTCGGTAGAAAATCTCTAAACGAGTTAAAAGAAAATCTAAAAGCTATGGGTCTTGGCTTCGGAATGAAGTTAACCAACTGGCCACCAAAAAATTTGGAAGAACTTTTGAAACTTAAAAATAAAGAGTTCTAAGCGATAGAAATCCCGTAATTTAAAATTGATTAGAAAATGAATCACAGAATTAAAGGCAGAAAATTGAGTAGAAATAGTGCACACAGAAAGGCTCTATTCCGCAACTTGTCAATTGCTCTTTTGCAACATGAGTTGATCAAAACAACTTTGCCAAAAGCAAAAGAAATCAGATCATTTGTTGAAAAAGTCATTACTTTAGCAAAAAAAGACACTTTGGCAAATCGTCGTTTGGCCGCTTCTATTTTGGGTAACCAAGCTATTGTTGAAAAACTTTTTAAGGAAATTGGTCCAAGAGTTGCTGCTAGAAATGGTGGATACACTAGAATCTTGAAATTCGGTTTTAGAACCGGCGACAAAGCTCCAATGGCAGTAATGGAATTGGTAGACAGAGTTGCTTCTGTAGAAAACTCTCAGGAAAAAGTAGCTAAAAAAGCGTAACATAAGTTTTAAACTAAGGAGAATATGAAAAATATACTTGCAAATTTTGCTTCCGAGCAAGTCAAAAGAATCAAAGAAATCAGAGGCGCTGAGCTTTCTAATTTTAAAGTTGGTGATACTGTTAGCGTGAAATACAAAATCACTGAAGGTACAAATACTCGTATCCAAGCTTTTAATGGTATTGTGATTGCTAAAACTAAAGATATTTCAAACTATGCCGCGACTTTCACAGTCAGAAAAATCAGCAGTGGTGTAGGTGTAGAAAGAAAATTCACAGTTTATTCTCCACTTCTTGTTAGCGTTGATATTATGAAGCAAGGCGTTGTTCGTAGAGCAAAACTTTACTACTTAAGAAAGCTAACTGGTAAAGCTTCTAGAATTAAAGAGAAGTTGGACTTCTTCACTAAAGCAGGAGTTTCTGAAGGTGAGACAAATTCATAATACTTTGAAAAAGTCGTTTACAAAAAAAAGCAGGATGATCCTCGGATCCCTGCTTTTTTTTATACTTGTGGCTTCTTGTGCCTCAAGGGATCTTTCTCAGTACGGTCGTGTTACTTTTTACGGGCAAGATAGCAAAAACTTTACATTCTTTGTGAGTGAAGAATATATGCGTGCTAATCGTGATTCTAAGCCTGATAAAAATAATCCGAGAATGAGCAAGGCGGAAACAGAATTATTACTGAACTTGCTAGAAAAAAGTAGCTATTGCGTTAATGATCAAGGGAAGACTCTTTATAGAATAACCTCCAAGCAAGAAAAAATTTACGATATGACATTTGCCCATTTGATTGAACAAAACTATAATGCTCGTCCGGTAACACCGATGATGTACTATGGTGAATGTTTAAGCAGACCACTTGATAAAAAAGAAGTGATTAAACAGCTGGTTAAGGAAACAAGAGCCGTAATCAACTAGTTAATTAATTTCTTGATACTTACAGCGTCAAATTTAACACTCTAAACACAGCCTAATCTAAGCTGAATTTCGCACAAAATCTCCTTACTTATTATGGACTTACTTTCGTTTTTCTCTCTCAGAAGTGTCATTCTTTTTGCTTCTACAGCATTCTCAATGATGTTGGTTATGTTAGTTTTGAATATCATCACGGTTGATGATGTGGTGGCAATCCTAAAATTGTCTCCTGAAGGTGCTAATGCCTTCAAGCTTGTAGTGTCAAGAATCCAAGAAGTGTCGGCAAATATTCTTGGCATTATTTCTCAGCTTTTAAATAAATTGTTTAGTTTCGCTGGAGTTAACGTTGATTTAACCAAAATTAAGGTTGATCTACATCAAAATCCTGAAGCGCTTAGCAGTTCAAGCTCTTCAATCGTAGATCCTAAACAATAGATGATTGCAGTAATAAATTTATTCAGACTTACCGCGCTGTTTTTGTTATCTTTACCACTTGGTATTTTTAACAAAAATGCCGCGGTTTTTTATTTCTTAAAATTTGCTGGTCCTTCTTTCATAAAGCTTGGACAAATTCTGTCTGTCCGATCTGATTTGGTTGGGGAAAAGATGGCAAAAACACTAGCTGGTTTTCAGGATCATGTACCGCCTTTTTGCGAGGCGAAATTAAAAAAAATTCTCGAGCAAGAATTCGGAAAAAATTTCGATAAGATTTTTGCAGAATTCAATTTTAAGGCTGTGGCATCGGCCTCAATCGCCCAAGTACATCAAGCTAAATTAAATGACGGCAGGATTGTTGCCGTAAAGGTGTTGCGTCCAAATATTTCTAAAAATATGGCGCGCGATATCAAAACGTTAAAAATTCTCATAAAATTCTTAGGGATATTTTCGAAGTTTTTAGAAAAAAGTTTTTCTGATATTTCGGATTTGTTGGAACAAGTTTCAAAAAGTGAGCTGGATCTTTTGCGTGAAGCTGCAAACGCTTCACGACTCAAAGAAGATTTGAAAGATGTGAAAGGTTTTTATGTGCCGGAAATTTTCTGGAAATTATCTACGAGCAAAATTCTAGTTTTAGAATGGATTGATGGCATCCCGCTTTCTAAAAAAGAAGAGATTGCCAACTCTGCTTATGATAAAAAACAAATCGCCCAAAACCTGGTGATTAGCTATTTTACGCAAGTCTATGTTCATGGATTTTTCCATGCTGATATGCACCCAGGAAATTTATTCCTACTAAAAAATGGCGATATTGCCGTAGTTGATTTTGGAATTATGGGGCAAATCGACAAGAAAACTCGGTTGGCTGTTGCTGAAATTCTGATCGGATTTTTGAACAAAGATTATCGCCGCGTTGCCCAATTGCATGTTGATGCTGGTCTTATTCCGCAAGACACTAATGTTGATGATTTAGCACTTTCTTGCCGCAAAATAGGTGAAACTATTGTTGGTTCTGATGTTAAAGATATTTCGGTAGCACAGCTTCTGGGCAATCTAATCACCATGACGCGTGATTATAAAATGGAAACGCGACCAGAATTATTACTTTTGCAAAAAACTTTATTGCTAGTTGAGGGCGTTGGTGTGTCACTTGATCCAACTCTTAACATTTGGGATTTGGCGCGTCCGTGGATTAAAGAATGGGCGCAAAAAAATATCGGATTTGATGCCAAAATTCGGGACACAATGATTGATTTATTTGAACTCGCGCGAAAATTTCTGCGCAGCATCTAGTGAGGTGATTTATGTTTCACATCAATTCTAAGGCTGATTACGATCAACAATATCAAGCCTCAATCGCTGATCCAAAAAAATTCTGGGAAGAAATTGCTAATAATTTTTTCTGGTTTGAGAAATGGTCAGAAGTTACAAACTGTGATCTAGCAAAAGCGCAAATTGAATGGTTTAAGAATGGCAAAACCAATGTTGCTTATAACTGTCTTGATCGGCATTTGGAAAGCTTGGGAGATAAAACCGCAATTATCTGGGAATCAAATGATCCGACAATTCCTAGCGAAAAAGTAACTTACAAAGAACTTCATTTACAAACTTGTCAGCTCGCGAATTTATTGATTGCGCGCGGTGTTAAAAAAGGTGATCGTGTTTGCATTTACATGCCGATGATTCCGCAGTCTATGGTCGCAATGCTTGCTTGTGCTAGGATTGGCGCAGTTCATTGCGTAGTTTTTGCCGGATTTTCAGCGAAATCTTTGGCCGGAAGAATCCAAGATTCCGGTGCAAAAATTCTGATTACTTCTGACGTACTTTTTCGTGGTGATAAAAAAATTGAACTATTGGAGATCGCTAATGAAGCTGTTGCAGAGTGTAATACGATTAAAGAAGTTTTAGTTTTTCAAAGATCAGAACAAAAAATTTCCGGTGAAATTTTTTTTGTGTGGCAAGACGAAATCAAAAAATTTTCCACAGAAAATAAAGCCGAAATTTGCGATTCTGAAGATCCTTTATTTATTCTCTACACCTCGGGATCGACTGGTAAACCTAAAGGAATTTTGCACTCAAGCGCTGGCTACATGGTTTACGCTGCATATTCCTTCAAAAATGTTTTTCAGTATGCAGAAAACGATATTTTCTTCTGTAGCGCTGACATTGGTTGGATCACTGGCCACAGCTATTTAGTTTATGGTCCACTTTTAAACGGCGCGACGATTCTAATGTTTGAAGGAGTTCCAACTTATCCAACTCCAGCACGTTTTTGGGAAATTATCGCAAAGCACAAAGTTAATATTTTTTACACTGCTCCAACGGCGATAAGATCTTTAATGCAAAAGGGTGACGAGTTTGTTTTAGATCAAGATTTATCTTCACTAAAAACTTTAGGAACTGTTGGTGAGCCAATAAATGAAGAGGCGTGGAATTGGTTTTATGAAAAAATCGGCAATAAAAAATGTCCAATTGTTGACACTTGGTGGCAAACTGAAACTGGTGGAATTTTAATTTCTTCAATGTCGCGGATTTTTGACAGCAAGCCGGCACACGCTGGTTTGCCATTGCCAGGAATCGTGCCGGTTTTATTTGATGACACCGGTAAAACAATTACCGAAAGAAATAAAGTCGGGAACCTATGTTTCTCACAAGCCTGGCCAGCAATGGCTCGCAGTGTTTGGGGTGATAAAGAAAAATTCTTTAAAACTTATTATGAACAATTCCCCAATCATTATTTTGCTGGTGATGGTGCATTTTTAAGTGATGATGGATTCTACAGAATTATTGGTCGAACTGATGATGTAATTAAAGTTTCCGGACATCGTTTAGGTACCGCTGAAATTGAAAATGCAATTAATTCACACGCGTCAGTTTCAGAATCGGCGGTGATTGGGATGCCTCACGAAATTAAGGGCGAAGCGATTTACGCTTTTGTTATTAATAAATCATTACAATCAAATCTCGAGAAAGAAATTGCTGAAATTATCGTCAAAGAAATTGGCGCAATTGCTCGTCCAGAAAAAATTTATTTAGTTGCTGATTTGCCCAAAACCCGTTCTGGCAAGATTATGCGACGTATTTTGAAAAAAATTATTGCAGGTGAAGAAGATTTGGGTGATCTTTCAACTCTCGTCAATATTGATGCGATTACACAATTAAAAAATCTCAAATAATGCATTTAACACTTCTTAAAGCAAAAATTCACCGCGCTACAGTTACAATGGCTGATCTTCACTACGAAGGTTCAATTTCAATCGATACCGACCTTCTTGATGCTTCGGGAATTTTGGTTAACGAAAAAGTTGATGTTTTGAATATCAACAATGGTGAACGTTTTACAACTTACGCAATTGCTGCCCAAGCCGGTTCGGGAGCAATCCAAGTCAACGGCGCTGCTGCAAGAAAAGTGCAGGCGGGAGATCAAGTAATTATTATTGCTTATGCTTCGATGAGTGAAGATGAAGCTAAAAAATATCAGCCAAAAGTTGTTTTGGTTGGTGAGGGAAACAAACCAAAAAAATAGGTTACTTGCATTTAAAAAAGTGGCGCCTAAATTGCGCCGCCTCTCAAAACGGATGACTCCAAAAATTAATTAAATTTCAGGCAAAAATATGAAAAGAACTTGGCAGCCAAGCAAAATTGTGCGCAAAAGAAGACATGGTTTCAGATCTAGAATGGAAACTGTTGGTGGACGTAAAGTATTGGCACGTCGTCGTGCTAAAGGTCGCGCTTCTTTGACAGTTTAATTGCTATTTGGTTTTTGAGCACTGATGGTAGTGCTTGGAAGTTTTATTACTTTAACAGCAATAAAATTTTCAGTATTTCGCCATCATCTCAAATCAGTTCGCACCTTTGCTTATAGAGCTCAAAAAAGGTTTCTATCTTGAAAATCCTTTCCATAAAAAAATCCGCAGAATTTCAAAAAATCGGTAAAAAAGGTCAGAAGTTTCATTCCAAGACTGTTCTGCTTCTCACATCTCCTTCTCCGCAAATTTATTTTCAAAATCTAGAAAACGGTAAAAACGCCAAAGAATTTTGTCGCGTTGGTTATACTGTTGCCAAAACAGTCAGTAAATCTGCGGTTGTACGCAATTTAGCCAAGAGACGTTTGCGTGAAATTTTTCGTTCACTTACATCACAATTTTGTAAAAATAATTACGATTATGTCGTGATTGCCCGTAAAGAAATCGCTGAAGAAGATTTCGCAAAAATTTCTGCTGATTTGAAATTTTGTTTGAAGAGAATTCACAATCTGCAGAATAATTCAATACAACCAAAAAATCCTAAAAATGACCGCTAAAAAATCGAAAATTCCTTACTTCTTTTTCGTGTTTTTCGCAGTAATTTTCGCCGTTGATGCCTATTATGTTTATATCTCGAAGAAGACCTGGCGTGGTGTAATTACAGAAGATTCCTACCGCAAGGGTTTAGATTATAACGAGGTTGTTGCTGATGCTAAAAAGCAAGAAGAGCTGGGTTGGAACTTAAAAATCTCATACAAAAATCTGAAAAATAAAAATGGTGAATTGGAAATTTTGTTGGTTGATAAAAATAATAACAGAATTTCCGATGTGTTGGTAACTGCTAATTTCAAACGTCCAACGCAAGAAGGTCAGGATTTTTCACAAGAATTAAAATTTATTGATGGAAAATATTTTGCTAAAATTGAATTCCCTTTAGCTGGACAATGGGATTTCCAAATCGTCGCTACTAAAGGCGAAGACTCATTCCGTCAATCAAAACGGTATGTGGTGCAATGATAAAATCGTGTTTGCATTGCGGCGAAGATACTAAAAAAATTACTGAAGATTTCTGCTGTCTTGGATGTTCTACCGCCTACAAAATTATCAACAAACTGGGATTTGAAAATTATTACAAACTGCGGGAAATAAATTTTGCGAGCGGAAAAATTAAGCCAGAGGCAATAGATATTCCTGATATTTCTGAATTTGTTTTAACTGAAAAAGATGGCGCTAATTCGATTTCTTTAATGGTGCAAGGAATGCACTGTGCTGCCTGTGTTTGGCTGATTGAAAGCATTTTGAAGAAGCAAGAAAATGTCATTGCAGCGCGTATAAATCTTTCGAAAAAAACTTTGTTTTTACGCTTTTCTGGCGACAAAAAAACCGGCAATGATTTGGTAAAATTAATTCACGAAATTGGTTATAAATTATTGCCTTTTGATGAAGAGGTTCTGAATTCGGCGGAAAAAAAATATAACGACTCAATCTTGCGCGCTCTTGCCGTTGCTGGTTTCGGAGCGGGTAATATTATGCTATTTTCTTTGTCGTTGTGGTTTTCTGATACCTTGGAAATGGGTGTTAATACTAGAAATTTGCTGCATTTTTTTTCTTCATTAATTGCGCTTCCAGTAATTATTTTTTCCGCGCGACCATTTTTCTCATCAGCTTGGAAGTCAATAAAACAAGGCTATCCTAACATGGATTTGGCAATTTCGATTGCGATTTTTTTAGCATGTGTTGTCAGCTTGCTTGAAACTTTCCGCAGCGCTAGTCACGTCTATTTTGATTCGGCAGTAATGCTGATTTTCTTTTTGTTGATTGGACGTTATCTCGATGTTAAAGCGCGCAAAAAAGCATTTGCGGTGGCAACTGAATTTACGATGCTCGCGGCTAGTTTTGGTCGTGTTGAAGAAGATTCAAAAATGAAAATTTTACCAAGCAGACAATTACTCGAAGACATGATTTTGGTAGTTGCTGCTGGTGAAAAAATTGCGGCAGATGGAATTGTAATTGAAGGCGAGAGTGAAGTTGATACATCGTTAATTACAGGAGAATCTTTACCAAAAAAAATCATCAAAAATTCGGAAGTTTTTGCTGGTACAATAAATTTAGCTCAGCCGCTTAAAATCAGAATTACCAAGTCTCCGCAACATTCACTGCTCGCAGAAATTATTCATCTGAGTGAAGAAGCTGAAGTCAAAAAAAATCACTATATTCGTATTGCTGATTATCTGTCGAAATTTTATACGCCGGCAGTTCATTTAATTGCTTTTGCGACGTTTTTATTTTGGTTCAAAAATGGTTGGGAAGTGGCGTTGATGAACGCAACTGCGGTTTTGATTATTACCTGTCCATGCGCTCTGGCTCTGGCTGTGCCGATTGTGCAAACTATTGTGATTTCGAATTTTATCAAAAAAGGAATTTTAGTAAAATCGGGCGAAGCCTTGGAAAAGCTGCGCGAAACTGATGTGATTGTTTTTGATAAAACTGGAAGTTTGACGATTGGCGCGCCGAAATTGGTTAAAATAATTGCGCCGCAAAGTCAGATTGATTATGTCAAACTTGCTGCCAGCCTCACAAAAAATTCACGTCACCCAATCGCTCAGGCAATTTCTGCGAGTTATGGAGGTGAATTATTCGAGTTGCAAGTTGAGGAAAATCAAGGATTGGGACTTGCGGCAAAGTTTGAGAATAAAATTTTACGTCTTGGTCGCAAAGAATTTTGTGGTGTAAAAAGTGATTTTGGAAATGAAGAAAATTTGCTTTCCTGCTTCATGAAATTTGGAGAAGAAGAAATAATATTTTTATTTTCTGATGAAATTAAAATGGACGCGAAGGCAGTAATAGAGAAGCTACGCAGTGATAATAAAAAAATAATTTTGCTTTCAGGAGATAGCGAAAATGTTGTAAAAGATGTGGCGCAAAAATTGGCAATTTCGGAATTTTATTTCTCTCAAACTCCGGTTTCAAAAGTGCAATTTTTAGAAAAATTAAAAGCTGAAAATAAAAAATTTGTGATGATCGGTGATGGTTTGAATGACGCGCCAGCTTTGGCTTTGTCGCATGTTTCGATTTCGTTTTCTCGTGCTTCTGACATTGCCCAAAATATTGCTGATGTTGTAATTCAAGGTGAAAAATTAATGCCTATTATTGACTTATTTTCTTCTTCAAAAAAAGCATTGTCATTGATGAAACAAAATTTGCTAATCGCATTGGTGTATAATCTGGTTGCTGTGCCTTACGCGATTGCTGGTCATGTTGTGCCTTTGATTGCGGCAATTGCAATGTCATCATCTTCGTTGTTGGTTTTATTTAATTCGTTACGAATGAATTCAAAAAAATGTCAGTCTTAATTTTTCTTATCCCGATTGCTCTTGCTACTGCCTTACTTGGTTTGGCAGCTTTTTTGTGGAGTCTAAAATCTAGACAATATGAAGATCTTGAAGGTTCTGCCAGTCGTATTTTATTTGATGATGAAGTCGATGTGAAAAAAAATAATGAGAAGAAATAGATTTATCATTGTCTTTTGAAGCTGCCAAATTAGTTTTCCGTTGCCTTGCTATCCAAGCCTCGCGGTAAGTCTCGTGGCTTTGGGTTTTGCGAAATTTTCTCAAACAAAATATCAGCAAAAATGATCAGAATTTCTCTTCAGAATCTCGGAAAAACCCTTCTGATTTTGCTTAGCCTTTCACTTTTTTCTTGTGTTAGAAGTGGTGATGAAGGTTCTTCATTCCGCATTGTCGGACTGAATGGCGAATCACGTCAGCTTAAAACCAGAGTGCCAGAGTTAAACGCACGTATCCTTGAATCCCAAGGTCGCCCAGTTTCGCAACAAGAATTAGTATCGGCGCAATCGCCAAAACAAGTTCCGCAAATTCAACAGCAAAATCAGCAATTCGTAGCATCTCCAAATGCTAATTTTGGTTCAGAGACTCCGGCAGCTTTGAAAGAAACTATGCAAATGCAATCTCAAGCCGAACAAGAAAAACCAACTTACAATGTAGCCGCTGTTAATGAAGCCGAGAAGAAGCCGGATACTGCAACTGTTGGAATAGCGGAAAAAGAGACCGAAATTCAGTATGATCTTTCTGAATCAGAAAAACCGGAAAAGAAATCTGGTAAAAAAATGAAGTTAAAATCAGGAAAAGCAGCGGAGATAAAATCGGAATCTAAAACTGAAAAAGTTGAAAATGATGAAGAAGAAGTTTCGGTAACTGATAAGAAAAAAGGAATTTTTGTGCAGACCGGTTCATTCGCTGACAAAAATAATGCCAAACAGGATTTCGCAGCGATGCAAAAATTTTACAAAGGTAAAATTGAAGAAGGCAATTTCGGTGATAAGAAAATATATCGCGTTTTGTTAGGACCATTTTCTAACGCTAAAAAAGCCAAAGATACTGTCGCTAAAATCAAGGCTTCTGGTCACGATGCGATTGTTGTCAAAAACAAATAAGGGTTTGCGCGCATGAAATTTATCGATTTCTCGGCAAGTTTTTTTTGGAAAACAATTCTGATAGCAACTCTGTTGATCTTTGCTTCTTGTCGTAAAAACGATGATTGGAATGAAAACAAAACTTTTGAAGCCAGATACAGCCAAGATATAGAAAAAATTAAGGCTAGTAGAATCGACCCGTCTCCGACTAAGCTTGATACCACTACCAAGCTTGATTTTACTGCACCAGTTGATCGCGATACTGCTCGCTATACCAATAGTAATATTACGGTGCCAGAACATTATACTAGCCAACAATTCGCCAATCAAAATCCACCAAATCCGGCGTTCCAAAATCCGGCTGAGATGTTTGAAAATAATTACAATACTACCATTAAACTGCCTTTCAGAAAAATAGGCGAAGAGTTTGATACAATTGATGTGCCAAATCAAGATGCTTACGGTGTCAAGGTGGGAATGTCAGACAAAGAATATTTGTTGGTGAGCAGAAAGTTACTACAAAAGAATGTTGATCAAATCAACGCCCAAAAAACTTCTGACGATATTGAAAATAGTGAAGCTCTCATTTCAGAGCAAAGAAAGCTGAAACGTAAAGCCAAGATGATTAAGATTTTTGGTAAAGATTCTGTGGTGGTTGAGGAAGAAGCGAAATCTCTCGAATCTTCTAATTCTGGTGATTTAGGTGATAAAATTGTCAAAACTAAAGCCAAATCAGACAAATCTAAAGCAGTTAAAACAACAAAAAAAGTTGACGATAAAACTGCGCCTAATGTTGTTGCAAAATCTAATTCTCAGCAAGTTCCCGCTTCTCCTCCGGTAAATCCAGCAGTTGCAGTTGCCCCAACAATGCCAAACGAAATTCCTGCAGGTGCCGCTCCCGGTTTAGCGCCAGCACAAACTTCAGAAACGGAAGTTTCTCCAATTCCAACTCCGCCTTTACCGGCGAATAATCCCTAAATTAAATCCATGAAGAATCTGAGAAATTCTTGCGTCTTATTCTGTCTATCTTTCTTGCTATTGGCGTCTCCGAGTTATGCGGCTCATGCTAAAAAAAGTACGGAAAAATCAGTTATAAAAAAACGTTTAGCGAAAAAAAAGGCTGTTAAAATTGTTGAAAATAATAGCGAAAACTCTGCTGAACCAGCTTCGCCAGAGGCTAGAAATGCAAAAATGATTCGTGATCTACAAGAAGCGCAGTTTTATTTTCTTCTAGATGCTGATACGAAAGAAGTTTTGCTTTCAAAAAATCCTGATGCGCGCATTCCGCCTTCTTCGATGACTAAAGTTATGACCGCATACGTAGTTTTTGATCAGGTAAAAAATGGTCGCGTTAGTTTAGAAAATCAGTGTATGATCGGCAAAGATGCTTGGCGTAAATCTGGTTCAAGTATGTTTTTGAATTATGGGGATATCGTTACGATTGATGAGTTGATGCGTGGTCTTTTGGCAGTTTCGGGAAATGACGCGGCGATTGCTTTGGCAGAAACTACAGCCGGCGGCATCAATAACTTTGTTGCTTTGATGAACCAAAAAGCCAAGGATCTTGGTTTGACCAATAGCCATTTTAAAAATCCTCACGGTCTTGCTGAAGAAGGTCATTACATGAGTGTGCGTGATTTGGCGACGCTTACTTACCGCATTTATCAAGACTTTCCGCAATATTCACACTATTTAGGCATTCAAGAATTTACCTACCGCAACATCAAACAAATCAACCGCAACCCTTTGATCAAAGGAAATTATGACGGAGTTTTGGGTGGTAAAACTGGTCATACCGATGCTGGTGGTTACGGTGTTTTAGGAGCTGTAAAGCGTGATGATCGCATGTTGATTGCAGTTGTTAACAAAGCGCCAACGCCGAAGAAAAGAGCGGCCTTGATTGTTGATCTGATGGATTACGGTTTTGAAAATTACAACAAGCTAACTCTATTTAATAAAGGTCAGGAAGTGACGGATATACCGACTTGGCTTGGTTCTGATAGTGAAGTTAAAGCGACAGTTAATGATGATGTCGCTTTCAATCTTCCGCGAGGAAAAGTGTTAGATAACATTAACGTGACGGTAAAATATAAAGGACCTTTGTACGCTCCGGTTGCAAAAGGTGATAAAATCGGTACATTGCTGGTTGAAATTAAAGGCTATAAAAATCTTGAGTATCCGCTTTTTGCTAAGGAAAGCGTTGACAAAGCCGGATACTTAAAAAGAATCAACCAAATTCTGCGATACAAGATGGCGGGAATTTCTAAAATCTTTGACGCTAACTAAAACTTTTTATTTTTTCTCCTTATGGACATGAAATCTCTGATGCGTCAAGCGCAAGAAATGCAGAAAAAAATGCAAAAAATCCAAGATGAAATGGCTAACGCCGCATTTGAAGGTTCATCTGGTGGTGGTATGGTAAAAGTTGTCATTACTGGTGCGGGAGTGGCGAAAAAAATCGCGATTGATCCTTCTTTGGTTAAAATTGATGAAAAAGAAATTCTGGAAGATTTGATTATTGCGGCTTTTAACGACGCAAAAAACAAAGCTGACGAAGGTTCTGCAAATTCAATTCAATCGGTGACTAACGGAATTCCTCTTCCTCCAGGATTTAAATTCTAATCTGATTGTTTTAAGTTGTGCCGATTTTTAGCTGATAAATCGGTACAACTAAGTAAATTCCAGCTATCGAAAATTACATATGAAAGTTAAGTTGTGCGGTTTTACCGATGCTAATTCAGTTGCGGCAGCGGTGGCCAATAAAGCTGATTTTATCGGTTTTGTTTTTGCTCCAGATTCTCCTCGCTATATTGATCCAGAAAAAGTTGCTGAAATTGCGAAACTAGTTCCACCGACAATTAATAAAGTCGCGGTGTTTGCCAATACTGATTTGGAAATCATCAAAAAAGTTTATAAAAATCTTAGTCCACAATATTTCCAATTTCACGGTTCAGAAACGCCAAGATTTTTGATGAAGATTCGTGAAATTTTTCCGAGAGTAAAAATCATCAAAGCGTTCAAAATTGCCAACAGACAAGATTTAAAAGATGTCAGAAATTTTGAACCTGTTTCTGACATGTTCCTTTTCGACAGCAAACCAAGAACTGCAGGAACTCCATTGGGTGGTTCTGGACAAGCTTTTGATTGGAAATTGTTATTCGGTTTTAGAAGCAGAAGAGAGTGGTTTTTATCTGGCGGTATCGATATTACCAACGCTCTAGCTGCCGTTAAAATTACAGGAGCACGAGCAATTGATGTGTCTTCTGGAATTGAGAAAGTTCGTGGTGAAAAATCTGTCGAGCTAATTGAACAGCTAATGAAAAAAGTAAAAACTAATGCTTCGTAAAATTGCGGATTTTCTAATCGGTAAAGCGCGCGATCCTTTTGACAAGGAAACCAGAAAACATATCTCTTTGGTGGCCTTTTTTGCGTGGGTTGGTCTTGGCGCCGATGGAATTTCATCTTCGTGTTATGGTCCGGAAGAAGCTTTTTTAGCTCTTGGAACTCACGAAGAATTAGCGATCTATTTGGCAATCGCCACAGCATTTACAGTTTTCATTATTTCTTACGCTTACACTCAAGTTATTGAACTATTCCCTAAAGGCGGCGGTGGTTATCGTGTTGCTACAAGATTACTCGGCAAAAATGCTGGTTTGGTTTCTGGTTCGGCGCTTCTGATTGACTATGTTCTTACTATCTCGATATCAGTTGCCAGCGGTATTGATGCTATTTTTAGTTTTCTGCCTCTGGAATGGCAGCCAGCAAAATTATGGATTGCGATCTTGTTTGTAGGAATATTGGCGATGCTGAATTTACGGGGCATGAAAGAGTCGATAAAATTTTTGATGCCAATTTTCCTTGGTTTTATTGTCACCCATTTTTTCCTAATTATTTACGGAATTGTTGCTCATCATTCGGGAGTTGGAGAGTTGATGCCACGCGCAATTAATGAATCTTCCGAGCTTAGAAATTCAGCTGGTTTGATTTTTGTCATCTCATTGTTTCTGAAGGCATTTTCGATGGGTGGTGGTACTTACACTGGTCTTGAGGCTGTGTCTAACAACGTTCATGCTCTTGCTGAGCCACGAGTTAAAACTGCTAAGCTGACAATGTTTATTGTTGCTGTCTCTCTTGCCTTCATGGCCGCAGGTATAATCATGCTATATTTGTTGTGGGATGTCGTAAAAATTAGCGGTCAAACTTTGAATGCCAGTGTGTTTTATACTATTACCGAGAACTGGAATGTTGGTGGTTTCGAACTTGGTGCCGTGATTGTTCCAATCGTTTTGGCGTTGGAAGCCGGTCTTTTAATTGTGGCGGCAAATTCCGGTTTCCTTGCTGGTCCAAGTGTAGTTGCCAACATGGCGGCAGATGAATGGATGCCAAAATCTTTCAGCTCATTATCAAGCCGTTTAGTGGTAAAAAACGGTGTGTTATTTATGGCAATTTCTGCGGTGTTAACGTTGTTAATTACTGGCGGATCGGTTCATATCTTGGTCGTACTTTACTCGATCAACGTATTCATCACCTTCTCAATGTCGCTTCTTGGTCTTACAATTTACTGGTTCCGTAACCGTAAGAGAAAACCACATTGGCAAAGAAAATTGATCGTTGCGGCTCTGGGCTTCATTTTGTGTTTTGCGATTTTGGTAATTACAACTTTCGAAAAGTTTTACGAAGGCGGTTGGGTAACTTTGGTTATAACATCATTGTTTGTTGGTATTGGCTGGTCGATAAAAAGACTTTATCGTAATTTCAAAATGCGTTTGGCACACACGGAATTAAAGTTCTTTGACTATGAAAATATTGCTCCAACTTTAGAGGAAATCGAGATCAATAAAAATGCTCCAACAGCTGCAATTATCGTAGATCAAACTTTTGGTAGCGGAATGAATTGTTTGCTACAGATCAAAAAACTTTTCCCGGGAATTTTTCAAAATTTTATTTTCGTAACTGTTGGCGAGGTTGATTCGAACACTTTCCGCGAAGAACAAAGGTGGCGTGAAATGCGCAGAAAAACCAAAACTGCTTTGCGTAAATATCGTAATTATTGCAACGCCAATGGTCGTTTTGCTAAGGCTTACGTTGGATATGGAACTGATATTGTTGAAAAACTTACTCAACTAACAGATCGCGTTGGTAAAGATTATCCAAATGTCGTCTTCTTCGGTACAAAATTTATTTTTGATAATGAAAATATTTTTACCCAAATTTTGTATAACCATGTGCCTTATATTATGCAGCGCCGCCTTCATGTGCGCGGTCAGAACATGGTAATTCTTCCGATGAAGATATAGTCCAGTCATCGCGAGCAGCGCGGTGATCCAGAATCTAAAACTGGATTGTCAAGTCGGACTTTGTCTTCCTCGTAATGAACGCCAATCCAGTAAAAATTTCTCAAAATATGAAGAAAAATAGTAACCTGGTGATTTTGATTTTGCTTGGAATCATGTGGTCGAGTTTTGCTGCTTTTACTAAAGTTTCAGCAGAAGCGGTTTCGCCTTTCTTTGTTGCTTTCTCTCGTTTGGCGATTGGTGGAATTTTGCTTTACGCAGTTTTGTTGTGGCAAAAAAAAGAAATTTTTCTGCGTCAAAATTTTAAGCGTTATTTGGTTGTTGGATTTTTTAACTCCGCATTTCCCTTCACTTTATTTGCCTTGTCAGCAAAGCACTTAGACAGTGGCGTTGTGGCAATCATTGACGGTGCAGTTCCGATGTTTGAAGTGCTGATAGCGGCTTTTATTTTGCAACAAACTGTCAGCAGAAATGCAGTGATTGGAATAGTTTTTGGAGTGATCGGAATTATTGTGACATCATGCGGAAACATCTCCAGCTTTGACTTAGCGCCAGTTCAAATTGCTTCGATAATTGCGATTTTAGTTGCGACTTTTTCTTACGCAGCAGCATCACATTACATCAATTTGCGCTGTAGTGATATTGAATCAATGACACTTGCAACCGGTAGTGTTGTAAGTGCGGCGCTAATTTTGTCTCCTTGTATTTTCTTCACCAATTTTACACCACTTACTGAATTAAAAATAATTTCATCTTTGTTGGGTCTGGGATTTTTTTGCACCGGAATTGCCTATATTTTTTACTTCAAACTGACAGCGGAAGAAGGGCCTAGAACTGCTGTTAGTGTGGTGTTGTTGATGCCGGTATTTGGCACAATTTTTGGAGTAATATTTTTAAACGAAGTAATTTCTCTCAGTAAAATTATTGGCTGCATCACTGTTTTGATCAGTATGAAATTCATCTTAAATTTGTCGCGTGAAAGTTTTTTTCGCTCGAAAAAAACACCTGATTTTGTTGGGTAATTATTTTTTCCTGCCGTCGGTTGAGCTTGTCGAAACCTCGTTAGCTTCCTTCGGCTATAGTTTGGCAGCAAGAAGCTAACGAGGTTTCGACAAGCTCAACCGACGGCAGGGATTTGATAATTATTTCTGTACTGACAACTCACGCGCCCGATTCTCAAAAGCATCCATCATTTTCTCCGTAGCACGTTCAAAAATTGTACCCAATATTTTTGTCAGAAAAATTGAGTTAAATTCAAACTCGATAAAAAATTCGATCTCGCATTTTCCATCTTCGATTTCGCGAAATTTCCATTGATTTACTAATTTTTTGAAAGGGCCCTGAATGGCTACAACATCAACAAAATAGCTGTTATCAGAGTTTTTTCCGTGTTTGACATCAGAACGATATTTCTCAAAAAAATTTTTGAAATTAATCAACAAATCAGCTTCCAAATTGTGCGAAGAAATTTCGCGAATAATTTTTGCTTGTTTGCACCACGGTAAAAATTGTGGATATTTTTCGATATCCATCACGATCTCAAACAAGTGCTGAGCTGGGAATGACAATGTTTTTATTTGTTTAAGTGTCGGCATAAAAGTTACATCATTCCACCAAATCCACCGCCAGATTTTTCGTGTTCTTTAATCATTTGTTGCATTTGTGCTGGTGAGATTTTGCCGAATTTTTTCATCATTTTTTGCATCTGTTTATATTTTTTAAGCAGACGATTTACTTCTTGAATTGTGCTACCCGCACCGTTGGCAATTCGGTGTTTGCGCGATGAATTTAAAATGTCGGGATTGCGTCTTTCTTTTTTGGTCATTGACAAAATCAACGCTTCTTGGCGCAGCATTTCTTTTTCAGCATCACCAAGTTTTCCGATATGTTCTTTAAGTTGCGACATACCGGGTAAAAATTTCATCATGCTGCCGATACCACCCATTTTGCGCATGTTGCGGATTTGTGAAAGTAAGTCGTTTAAGTCGAAATGACCTTTCTGCATTTTTTTTGCCGACTTTTCCATCTCATCCATGTCGAACATTTCTTGTGCTTTTTCAACCAAAGAAACTACATCGCCCATGCCGACAATTCGTGATGCGATACGATCAGGATTGAATTCTTCCAACTCGTCAGTTTTTTCACCAACACCAATAAATTTAATCGGACAATTAGTCGCCGCTTTCATCGTCAAAGCCGCGCCACCACGAGCATCGCCGTCAAGACGAGTTAAAATTGTGCCGCTAATTTCTAATTTTTCGTTGAAAACCTTCGCAACATTGATCGCATCTTGACCAATCATGGCATCAACAACCAAAAGGATTTCGCTTGGGTTAGCGATTTTTTTGATTTCGCTTAATTCATTCATCAACTCGTCATTTATATGAGTTCGTCCAGCGGTATCAAGAATCAAAACATCGTGGCCAATTTCTTTGGCTTTTGCGATGGCGCGTTTGGTAATTTGTAGCGGATTTTCGCTCGGAATTATTTCGAGGGAATCGACAGAAATTTTATTTGCTAAAATTTCCAACTGGTTTTGCGCTGCTGGCCTGTAAGTGTCGAGTGATGCGACTAAAACTTTTTTGTGTAATTTATTTTTTAATCGCGCTGCTAATTTGCCAGTTGAAGTAGTTTTACCAGCGCCTTGCAAACCAACCATCATCAAAATTGCTGGTGGATTAACGTTTAAATTTAATTCGGCGCGCTGGCTTCCTAAAAGTTTTACCAACTCATCGTGAACAATTTTAATGATCATCTGACCAGCTGAGATGCTTTTAATTACTTGCTGTCCCAGCGCTTGTTCTTTTACTTTTTCGATAAAATCTTTGGCAATTGGCAAAGAAACGTCAGCTTCCAAAAGTGCGATTCTGATCTCGCGCATTGCGGTTGCTAAATCATCTTCTGAGATAAATTTTTTGCCAGAAATCGAGCTAAAAATTTTAGTAATTTTGTTGGAAAAATTATCAAGCATTGAACAATTCTTTTAGATTTTCAGGGATTTTTTTAGGACGGTAAGTTTCAGAGTCGATGCAGACGATTACTACATCCATCGCAGCTAAAACTTTGTCATCTTTTTTCACTTCTTGATGCATGATTAATGAAGTTGCTGAAGTTTTTGTAACTTCAGAAGTAACTTCGATTAAGTCATCAAGTTTTGCAGGAAATAAATAATCAATTTCGCAGCGGCGTACGACAAAAATTAATTTTTCGTCACGAACTAAATCAGATTGTGAAACTTGCAGATCGCGCAAATATTCGGTGCGCGAACGTTCGCAAAAACGTAAATAATTAGCGTGATAAACGATGCCGCCAGCGTCGGTATCTTCGTAATAAACGCGATATTTTACAGAAAATTTATGCGACATTTGTGTAGCAATTTGGAGTTTCATAAAGCTTGATCGCCACGCATTTTACTTCTTTATCAGCAAAAAGTTTCGGACAAATCTCAGCAAAAATGTGCTGCGCGATGTTTTCGGCAGTTGGGTTTTCCTTGATGTAATAAATTTTTTGTCCAGTTGTTGCGGCAATTTTGTCGCCTAAATCTTTGTCGTGAATCGAAAGAATTGTGTTGTGATCAAGATTGTCATCAATCCAGGAGCCAAGGACTTCGCGGATAACTCCGAAATCAATTACGCGACCAAGATTATCCAGTTCTTTTGCGGCAAAAGTTGCTTCCAAAGCGTAACGATGGCCGTGCAACATTTTGCATTTGCTTTCGTGATTAATAATGCGGTGAGCAGCATCAAACTCGATGCGTCTTGTGCAGCTGATCATTGAAGTTGATTTTTGTATTAGAGAAGATGAAGTGCAATTTATGTCGCCGACATAGAATTATCAACCTCTCTTTAGCTATGATAGAAATTCTGAAAAAACTGAAATTTGATCAAAACGGATTAATTCCGGCAATCGCCCAAGATGAAAAAACAAACGAAGTTTTGATGATGGCGTGGATGAATGAAGAAAGTTTGAAGCTTACAATATCAACAGGTTACGCCACTTATTTTTCGCGTTCTCGAAATCAACTTTGGAAGAAAGGAGATACTTCTGGGCATGTTCAACAAGTGGTTTCTATTCATGCAGATTGTGACTTCGACTGTATTTTGTTGAAAGTAAAGCAAACCGGCGCTGCTTGTCACACCGGCAAAAGAAGTTGTTTTTTTAACGAGATAAAATCTTCAATCACATCTTAGAAATTGAATTAGAAGTAGCTGATGTCAAAAGGATATTACACAGAATTTGCCAGAAAATTAGTCGTAAAATATCGATTATTAGCTGGTGATGGATATGACATTTCGGAAAAATCAAGATTGTTTGCGCGTATTGTTAGCTCACTTCATGAAGAAGATAGAAATTCATATTTCTCGTTAATGCTCAACCCAGAAATCATCTTAAACAAACTAGCTGATTTTTTAACTACATGTCCTTGTGAAGAATATTCTTATCAAAAACATACGGCAACTTGGAGCAATATCGGAGATTCTTCGGCAGATGATGTGAGAGAAATGTTGGGTAAATTATCGCCTGATTATAACGACAGAACTAAAGAACATTACAAAGATGGTTTCAGAGCGGTTTTTTTAGCTATTGAGAGAGATTATAACGATATGAAACTTGATGTAGAGGAAAGATTTGCAGAGTCGCAAAAAGCAGGAGTGCTTCAAGATCTAAAAGAATTATATGCTAAAAATTTGGATCAGAGCTTAGCACGCAAAGCTCTTGTGAAGATTGAGGAATATAAAATAAGAGCGGGATCTACTTATGATCAAAGCTTATACGATCAAGATTTAGATAAAATTAAAGTGACTTTCACATTAGCAAATTATCAAGAAATAGAAGCGGATTGGAAAGCTATCGTAAATGAGGCCCGTGACAACGTTCTTTCTCCTCCACTATCGCCGGTAAGTTGGGAGCTTAGGTCAAGAATTCAGCCATTCGAAAAAATAAAGCCGATTTCTGGTTCTAAAAAAGATCAAAAAAATCATAAAGTAGTACTGGGAGATGAAGACGGTCAAGATAGTCCACGAGGACATTCTGAGGTAAGTTTTAGTGTACCATTATCTAGGTCTTATAACCATAATCACCGCAAATAATTTAAAGATGAATTTATGCAGCAAACTTGGCTTGAAATCAGTAAATCTGCTCTTTTGAATAATATTTCTGAAATAAGAAAAAATTTATCGCCGCAAACAAAATTCATCGCGGTAGTAAAAGCTAACGCTTACGGACACGGACTTTTTGAAGTGGTAAATATCATAAAAAATCAAGTCGATAAGTTGGCAGTTTATGATTTCAAAGATTCTATTCTTTTACGTGGTGAGAAAATCACTCAGCCACTTCTGGTGCTAGGACGCTTGTGGGTTGAGCAAATTGGCGTGGCGATCAAAAATAATATCGAAGTTACGGTTACAACCTTTGATGTTTTAGAAGAGTTAAAAAAAACTACGCCGGAAAAATATGGTGAGAAAAAATTACGAGTTCACATCTGTGTTGATACAGGTTTAGGACGCGATGGTTTTGTTGCTTCTGATATGGAAAAATTAGTGGAGATTTTACAAAACAAAAATCTGCAAAAAAATATCGAACTGGTTGGTCTTTACTCCCACTTTGCTTCTGCTGATGATGCTAGTTTTGATGATTACACTAAAAATCAAATAATTGCTCTGAAAAAATGGCAAAAAGCTATAGAAAAAATAGGTTTTAATTTGGCAATTCACACATCGGCAAGTGCTGGTACTTTAAGCGGTCTAGCGACGGATTTTGACATGGTAAGAATTGGTTTGAGTTTATACGGATTTTGGCCGTCGAAAGATGTTAAAATTCGCAATCAAAATAAGGTAAATTTACATCCAGTTTTAGAGTGGAAAGTAAGAATTTCTGAAGTGAAAAATATGCCACAAGGCAGCGCAATTTCTTATAATTGCACTCATATCTTAACTCGTGATTCTAGAATTGCGGTACTGCCAGTGGGTTATTTTGATGGTGTTCCTCGCATCGCTTCCAACAAAGCTTACGTGTTAGTCAATGGTAAAAAAGTTCCACAAATTGGTCGCGTGACAATGAATTTAATTGTGCTCGATGTAACTGATTTGAAGAGTGTGAAAGAAGGAGATATCGCAACAATCATTGGTTGTGATGAAAAAGAATCTATTAGCGCTGAAGACTGGGCGGTATGGTCTCAGACCGTAAATTATGAGATTAGCACGAGATTAAATTCTTCGTTATACCGTACAGTTGTAAAATAGTTTCTTGCTTCTTGGGTAAGGGCTATGTCAGAATTTTTCCTTCCTATTTTTTAATTCGCCCTTTTCTTAAAAGACTTCACCAATCTTTCCTCGTCTGATGCTGTGTTTAAGGGCTAAACGGAGGTTCTTATGAAAGGAAAAATTCCTTCAATTTTTGATTTTATTCCTGCATTTCCCAAAAATTTATTTGGTCGAAGAGAAACAGATTTTCGTTCCAATGGAGTTTTAACTTTGGGTGCTGAAATAGAATTACAACTTATTGACGTTAATTCGCAGAACCTTGCACCACGAGCAGAAGAAGTTCTGAAAATGGCTGCAGGTATGAATAAAAAAATCAAACAAGAATTTTATTTAAGTACAGTTGAGATCAACAGTGATAAGTGTTCAAATGTTCAAGAAATTGAAAAAGATTTGAATCAATCTTTGAATGATACTGCTAAAATTTCGCAAGCTCTCGATATAAATTTTGCGACAACTGGTTGTCATCCGTTCTCGCGCTATGCAGATTGTGTGATTACTCCTTCAACTCGCTACAATGAGTTGATCGATCGTAATCAATGGCTGACCCGTCGCATGACGGTTTATGGTTTGCATGTTCATATTGGAATGAAAAGCGGAGATGATGCAATTCGCTTCAATAATTTCTTCCTCAATTTTATCCCGCATTTGTTAGCGCTTTCAGCTAGTTCGCCTTTCTGGCAAGGTGATGATACTGGTTTGGCGTCGTGTCGTCCAACAACTTATGAATCTTTGCCAACAGCAGGTCATCCATATCGCGTGAAGAATTGGCGTGAGTTTGAGCAACTTTGTGATACGCTAAAAAAATGTCGTGCGATTGATTCGCTGAAAGATTTGTGGTGGGATATTCGTCCAAGTCCATCTTTCGGAACTCTAGAAATTCGTGCTTGTGATGGTCTTTCAAATTTAGAAGAAACTTTGGCGATTGTGGCGTTTATTCATCTTTTGGCCAACTGGTTTAACGATAATGGCAATTGGTTAGCGCAAGTTCCAACATCACCTTTGTGGTTTACTCGCGAAAATAAATGGCGCGCAATTCGTCACGGTCTTGATGCGCAATTGATTGTTGATATTGAAGGCGCAACTAAGCCAATTGCACAAGATATTTTGGAATGGTTGGAAAAACTAAAACCTTACCAGAAAAAATTGGGCTATCAGCAATATTGCAATACTTTACAGAAGGTTATTGAGCGGGGTGGAAGTAGTTTTCGTCAGAGAGAAATTTATGGTAAAACTAATTCTTTGCAGGATGTGGTGAAGTTTAATGTGGAAGAATTTGTCTCTAGAAGTCCGATCTATGGTTAAACAATATTGGAAGAGATAGTTCGGGATAGTATCAATAGCTAGCCAGACTTTTGAGGTAAAAATAGGCCCTATGTTTTGGGTCCGCTGCCTTACATACTATCCCTTAATTCCAATTTAATTACAGGATTATTTATCTTAAAGTAGAATTTTTCCTCCTTCTTGTTCGACTCCCGATTTTTTTCCGGCAGCTTGTGCACGTAAATTACCAGCTTTGGTGTGTTTTGTTTGTGGTGATGTAGAAGGCTGATCTTTTTCTTCAGGGTTGAGAGAGTGGTGAATAATTTTGGATAATTCTTTGCAAGAAGATGAAAGCTTGTGGCCTAGTTTTTTTCTATCCGTCAAGTCCTGTGCTGCAGAAGCTAAATTAGATGCTTGTTCTAACAAACTTTTTCTATCTTCAGGATTAATGGTTTTATCGATTTCTAAATGTTTGTAAATCAAAGCGGCTTCTTTGATCAATAATGATGCGATTTCTCTTCCTACAGTTTGGATGTCGTAAACTCTGTATCCATTACCATTTTCCAGAGGAACTCTATTGTTATGTCTATTGATTGTATCAAGTAGATTATTTGCAGATTCTGCTGCTTTTGCTGTTCTAAGAAGTGCATTTTCAAAACCATTTATGGCCATTTCTAGCTCGGCCAATTTCATAAAATCATCAAGATGTAGAACTTTTAGGTTCATACGATTAGATGAAACGTGTGAATTTAAGTCATCATATGCCTGCTTTTCATATTCTTTCGCTGAATTTTCTTCACCATTCTTTTTGGCTTGTTCCGATTTCCCTAAATAGAAATAGGCTCTGTCGATTGTTACGTCGAACTCATTATTATAAAATCTTCGAGATGAGAGGTGTTCCGAATGTTCAGTGACCTCTTCTAGTAAAGCTATTGCTGTATCGTAATCTCCGGATTTAGCTTTTAAGTGAGCCTTAGTTAAGATTGCATCGCGCATTGTCCAAGGATCGTTTGATTCTCTAGAAATAACAATTTCTCGATCAAGATGCTCTAGTGCTTTTTCGGTTTCACCTTTTCTGACTAAGCATTGTGCAATTCTTAAATTTAATGATTTTGCTTCGGGGTTGATTTTACTAGCTTCTTGTAGGTGATGAAGTGCTTTGTCGAATTGGTCCTCTCTTTGATAAATAATCCCTAAAATCTCGTGGCTTTGGTGATTTGGATTTGTGGCAAGTTCCTGTTCTAGTAATATTTTTGCTTGTGGCGCAGGAGCAAAAATTGCAGCGAAGTGATAAAACCACTTCATTTCGTGCGCCTGTGTTTTCTTTTCTTCTTCGGGTAGTGATGAGAAATGTGCCTTTTTAAGCTTTAGCGCTTCAGTAAAATGTTGCGCCGCTGGTTTTCTTGATCCTTTATTGAGAAAGAAAAAACCAGTTTGGAATTCTGATTCTGCGGTTAGATTATCGAATTGCTGTAATCTTGCAAAAGCGTGCTCGGTTTCTTTTTGTAATTCATTATTTCTGTTAGAAAAAAAGCCACTTCTTAGCTCATTGGTTCTAAGATTGCTCGTCTCATATAAAAATCCGCTACCTTGTTGGTTAAGATATAGATTTAGTAGTGACTCAGCGTATTTCAGATAATCTTCTTGGCTAACACTATCTCCTTTTTCAGTAATTATAGCTTTGTGTTTTTTTAGCTCCGCACGCAATTGGGCATTATCAAGAGACATGTTGGGTTTTTGGTAGTAAAAATCGTCTCTTGCTGTCCTGATGTGAAACTCTCTTTTTACGCCGGAATGTCTTTTTTCTTCAACTAGACTATCGGTTATACTGTCGATTTTTTCTCTTCTAGTATCTTCAATTTTTGTATTTGGCTCTTCTTTTCTGCTGCCAAATAGGTAATTAATAAATCCTCTGAGATTGCCGAGCAGTGATCCAGCAACTCTTGCTGGATTTTGTCTTTCTGCTAATTGGCGGGAAATATTATCTACGACTTCTTGGGCTGATTCTGGGTCGCGATAATCTTCTGCTTTGGTGGCTTGACTAAGAATTTGCGGAGCTGCCAGATCAACTCTGATCTGGCTTGATCCAACAATGTTTGTGTTTGATGTACTAGGTAAAGTTTTGCTCATTAGCTGTGAATTTGTCTTTTTTCAACTGCCATCGCAGCTTCTTTAACTGCTTCGTTGTAGGTTGGGTGAGCGTGACAAGTTCTAGCCAAATCTTCTGAAGATCCGCCAAATTCCATCACAACTGCAACTTCGTGAATTGTGTTTCCAGCTTCACGAGCAATGATGTGAGCGCCAAGAACGCGATCAGTTTTTGCGCAAGCCAAGATTTTTACAAAACCTTGTTCGTCAAAAGTTGCACGAGCACGAGAGTTAGCCATCATTGAGAATTTACCAACTTTATATTCAACGCCGGCTGCTTTTAATTCTTCTTCAGTTTTGCCGACAGATGCGATTTCTGGGTAAGTGTAAATTACGTTTGGAATTACGTCATAATTTACGTGACCAGCTTGGCCAGCGATCATTTCAGCAGCAGCAACACCTTCATCTTCCGCTTTGTGTGCCAACATTGGGCCAGTAGTTACGTCACCGATTACGTAGATGTTATCAACTGAAGTTTTTAAATGATGATTTTCGATGAAACCGCGTTGGTTGGTTTTGATGCCAACATTTTCCAATCCCAATTTTTCAGTATTTGGACGACGACCGATTGCAACTAGAACCACATCAGCTGATAAAGTTTCTTTGGTGCCATCTTTTACAGATTCAACCTCAATAGTTGCACCTTTTTTATCTTTTTTTACGGACACAACTTTGGTTGAAAGACGGAATTTGAAACCATCTTTTTCTAAGATTCTTTGGAAGTTGCGAGAAACTTCTGCATCCATTGCTGGAGTGATTTTATCAAGGAATTCAATCACCTCGATTTCAGCACCAAAACGACTCCAAACTGAAGCCATTTCCAAACCAATTACACCAGCGCCGATTACGATCATTTTGCCTGGAACTTTTTCTAAATCGAGTGCACCAGTTGAAGAGATGATAACTTTTTCATCAAGCTCAACACCTGGTAAATTCGTAACTTCCGAGCCAGTTGCGATGATGAAATATTTTGAAGAAATTTTTTCTTTTGAACCATCAGCTTTAGTAACTTCGATAGTATTTTTATCAACGAAGCTGCCAAGTCCTTCGATTGAAGTAACTTTATTTTTTTTGAACAAGCCTGCGATACCGCCAGTCAAGCCTTTAACGATTTCGTTTTTGTTTTCGATTAATTTTTTTACATCAATTTTTGGTTTAGAAACTGCGATACCAAGTTTTTCGAATTGATGATTTGCATCGTGAAATTTATGTGAAATTTCAAGCAAAGCTTTTGATGGAATACAACCAACATTTAAGCAAGTTCCGCCTAGAGTTTTGCGTTTTTCTACGCAGGCAGTTTTCAATCCAAGTTGCGCTGCACGAATTGCTGCAACATATCCACCAGGTCCGCCGCCGATAACAACGACGTCAAAATTTTGTTCGCTCATTTTTGTAAAAAAATTAAAGTTAAAATGTCATTCTGAGCGTAAGCGAAGGATCTCGGGAGTTTGGCTTTAATAAGATAAACTCCCGAGATCCTTCGCTTACCCTCAGGATGACAGGTGAAAAAATTTTAAATCGTAAATCTTAAATCGAAAATTATTTATTCGATTTCTTTTGTAATCCAACCGCCGCCCAAAACACGAGTATCTTGATAAATCACACAAGCTTGACCCGGAGTTATGGCGCGCGTCATTGATTTCATTTCAACTTCGGCTTCGTTGTTTGGTAAAAATTTTACGATTGCTGGTTCTTCTTCATGATTAGAACGTAATCTTGCAAATCCTTGAATTTCATGCTCAGAAACATCATCGGCTAACCAATTTATTTCGCGAATTTTGAATTTTTTATTTTGTAAAAATTTTTCTTCGCCAACAAAAACCAAGTTATTTTTCGGATCAATTTTGATCACGTAAAGTGGATTTGGATAAGAAATTCCAAGGCCGCGACGTTGACCTAAAGTGAAGTTAATTATGCCAGAATGTTTGCCTAAATTTTTACCGCTTTCGATGTGAATAAAATCTCCTTCGCGAAAAGCAGAAGGGCGATGTTTGCGAATTACTGAAGCGTAATCGCCATTGGGCACGAAACAAATATCTTGCGAATCGGGTTTAGTTGCAACTTCCAAACCCAAGCGTTCTGCTTCTTTGCGAGTTTGTTCTTTAGTGTTTCCGCCCAAAGGAAAACGTAAAAATTCGAGCTGTTCTTTGGTGGTGGCGAATAAGAAATAACTTTGATCTTTGTTGTCATCGACAGCTTTGTGTAATTGTGCTTCGCCGTTCGCGCCAACTTTTCTTTGTACGTAATGACCAGTCGCCATGCAGTCGGCTTTAAGCTCGCGCGCTACTTTTAACAAATCGCGGAACTTCACCGATTGATTACATTTTACACACGGAATTGGTGTTTCGCCTTGCAAATATGAGTCAGCAAAATCATCGATCACAGACTCTTTAAAAAGATTTTGGTAATTCAGAATATAATGCGGGAAGCCATGTTTTTCGGCGACGCGTTTGGCATCGTAAATATCAGTTCCAGCGCAGCAGGCGTTTTTTTTCTTCAACGCTTCGCCCATGTCGTAGAGTTGTAAAGTGATGCCGATTACGTCGTAACCTTGTTCTTTCAACAAGCAGGCAACAACCGAAGAATCAACGCCGCCCGACATGGCGACCACAACGCGAGTGTCTTTATTTGGTTTGTTAAAACCCAAAGAATTCATTAGTTAATTTTTTGATTTTAGATTTAGATTTTAGGTTTAGAAATCTTACTAACTCAAATCTACTACCTCAAATCTAAAATTAAAAAATTTATGTCCGAGTCTGCCAAACTTACCCTGCCAAATGGTAAAGAAATTATTTTACCAGTTCGTAAAGCCTCAATTGGTCAGGATGTAATCGATATTTCTGCGCTTTACAAAGAAAGCGGCATGTTCACTTACGATCCGGGATTTTTGGCGACGGCATCATGCGAATCGAAAATCACTTTCATTGACGGCGACCAAGGAATTTTAAGACATCGCGGTTATTCAATCGAAGAATTGGCAAAAAAAAGTGAATATTTGGAAGTAGCCTACGCCCTTGTAAATGGAGATTTGCCGAGTGCAAATGAGTACAGAGATTTTAGAAGTGGCATCATCAAAAATATGTTGGTGCATGAACAAATTAGCGTTCTTCTCCGTGGCTTTCCAAGACGCGCGCATCCAATGGCGATCATGGTTGGATCGGTTGCGTCACTTTCAGCTTTCTATCACGAAACTATGGATATTCACACGCCAGAAGGCAGAATGGACGTGATTTACAAAATCATTTCTAAAATGCCGACACTTGCTGCGATGGCTTATAAATACTCTATCGGTGAGCCAATCATGTATCCGAATAAAGAATACGGATTTGCCGAAAATTTCTTACATATGTTGTTTGATCGTCCAAACAACCAACACAAAGTAAGCCCTGTAATTGCTAAAGCGATGGAGATGATTTTGATTCTTCATGCTGACCACGAACAAAACGCTTCAACTTCAACTGTGCGTTTAGCTGGTTCATCGGGTGCAAATCCTTTTGCTTGTATTGGCGCTGGCATTTCTTCACTTTGGGGTCCAGCTCATGGTGGCGCGAATGAAGAAGTGATTGAGATGTTGCAAGAAATTGGCAGCAAAGATCGTATCCCTGAGTTTATTGCTCGTGCGAAAGACAAAAATGATCCATTCCGTTTGATGGGATTTGGTCATCGTGTTTACAAAAACTATGATCCGCGCGCTGCAGTTTTGAAAAAATCTTGCGACGAAGTTTTGGGTGAGCTTGGAATCAAAGACGATCCACTTCTGGCAATCGCAGTTGAGCTCGAAAAAATCGCGCTTAACGATGAATATTTCGTATCACGTAAATTGTTCCCGAACGTCGATTTCTATTCTGGAATTATCTACAAAGCACTTGGTATTCCTGCAAACTTGTTTACGGTGATTTTTGCCATCGCACGTTCTGCTGGTTGGATTTCACAATGGAAAGAAATGATTGAAGATCCAGCATTCAAAATTGGCAGACCTCGTCAGCTTTACACCGGACATGCAACAAGAGAGTATGTTGAAATTAGCAAAAGAAATTAGCGCAAAATAATGGCAGCATTAATTAAAGGTTTGGCGAAGAAAGGTGGTGAAAGCTCTAGTAAGCTCATCGCCAAAAAACCTGATGAAGACTTTATTCCCTATGTTTGCCATTATGATCCTAACACCATCATTACTAAAGATGGTGAGTTGCTTCAAACGATTCGCATTACTGGTTTTGGTACAGATTCTGTAGCAACCGATATACTTTCTCTGCGCGACACTTTGCGCGATTCAATCGTTGCCCACGTTAAAGATACCGAGTTCGCTTTTTGGTTTCATACTTTCCGCAGAAAGAAAAATGTTGTACCGAAAGGCGAATTTCCAGATTTCTTTTCGCAACAAATTAATGAAGCGTGGGACAAAGAAAATGACTGGTCACAGCGTTACGTTAACGAATTATACATCACGATAATTACCGAAGGTTTGGATACTTCGATTGGAAATATGAGCGCTTTTATTCGCTCATTTTCTTATGCAACTACTAAAAGTTTGCACCAGAAACATTTAGCGGATGCTCACAAAAAATTGTCAAAAGTTGTAACCAGTATTTTGGTCGATATTGAAGAATATGGCGCGAAATTACTTGGTATTGCTGACTTCGAAGGAGTTTTATATTCCGAACCGATGCGTTTTTTTGGTAAAATTATCAATCTTTACGAAGAACGTTATCCGCTTTGGATCAATGATATTGCTGCTGATTTAGCTAGTCACAAATTTGCTTTTGGTGATCGCGGACTAGAAGTTTTTGGCTACAACAATAAAAATTTTGCGGCGATGTTATCGCTGAAAGAATATCAAGAAGCTTCAGTTGAAGCTTTGGATCGTATTTTGCAGCTGCCATTTGAATTTATTATTAGCCAATCTTTCGATTTTAACTGCGATAAAAAAGATCTCGAACACTATCAATATCAGGACTATTTGCTGAATGTTAGTGGTGACGAAGAATGTCGTTACCTAAGTGGTATTGCTAATTTCATTGATAGCGCAACTGATTCGCCAACTGATTATGGTAAGCTCCAAACCACAATCATGATTATCAGCAAGAATAAAGAAGAGCTGGAGAAAGATGTAAAAGTTGCTATGGAAAAATTCTCTTCTCTAGGTTTGGTGGTTATCAGAGAAGACGTGTTCTCGGAACATTGTTTCTGGTCGCAATTGCCAGGAAATTTCCGTTACTTACGTCGTCAGAAAGTAATTAATTCTTACAGAGTTGCTGGTTTTGCTGCTTTGCATAATTTCCCTTCTGGAACTATGTCGGGAAATTATTGGGGATCAGCAGTTACTGTGCTTAAAACAGTTTTGGATACGCCATACTTTTTCAATTTTCATGAAAAAGATATGGGACATACTTTCATTTTTGGACCAAGAAAATCTGGAAAAACTGTGTTAACAAATTTCTTGTTAGCGCAGTCAATGAAATTTAATCCCAAAATATTTTATTTCGATTTAAACAAAAGCTCGAAGCCTTTCATTAAAGCACTTGGCGGCAGTTATTATAGTTCAATTCTTGATGCCCAAAATCCGGAATTCTTTCAGTTAAATCCGCTATCATTAGCAAAAAATGATACCAACAAAGAATTTCTGAGTGAGTGGTTTAAAAGCTTGGTGATGTTTGCTAAAGATCACGTGCCACAAGAACAAATCGATTTGATTCCAAAAATTATTGAGAAAATTTTTGCTGATAATGTCACAACTTTTCATGCTGCAGTAGAATGTTTCAATGTCCCTGAAACAAAGGTGATCTACGAAAAACTAAGAATTTGGGATAGTGGAAAATTGTCGCATATTTTTACTGCAGAAGCTGAGAAAAATTGGGATCAAATCATGGCTTTTGATGTTACTGATTTGATTGAACAAAAACCGATTTTGATTCCGGTCGTAGATTATTTATTGCGCAAAATTGAAGAAAATCTCGACGGATCACCTGCAATCATTGTGTTAGATGAAGCGTGGAACTTGATTGATAATCCAATCTTTACGCCGCAAATAGCCATGTTTATGGAACGTGTTCGTCAGAAAAATTGTGTTTTAATATTCACTTCTTCTGACTCAGATGCGATTAATGCCAGCGACATTATTTTTGAAATTAAACGCGTAATATCTGGCGAGATTTACACAGCGAACCCACAACCAGATTCTTGCTATAAGTCTGTTCTTGAGCTTAACGATGATGAAATTGACATCATAAAAATGATGGAAGATGACGAAAGGCACTTCATTTTTAAACATCGTGGTGATGCTGTAATCGCTTCACTAAGTCTGAAAAAGATGCCGGAAATTTTAAAAATTCTTGCAGCTGATGATCTTACTATGACTGCAGCTGAAGAAATTACATCAGCCAACAAAGATGAAAATGGAAAGTTGTCTGAAACAAAAGAATGGGTGCCGCAACTATTTGAAATTCTTAAAGAAATTCAGCGCGATCAAGAAGAGGCTAGAAGACAAGCTTTGATCGAGGCGGCACAAGCAGAAAGAAAACGCAAAGAAGATCTAGAGAACGGCATCTAGATACATCTAATATAATTCAATGGTTGATAGGTTGTTTCTTTGTGCTGGTCGGTAATCTCTATTTACAGGATGAGAGGTCGGAAGTCTTCTCTCTGGATGGCTTAGAATTCTGTTTCTATGACGAAATTTCTGTTCACAACAATAAAGTGCACAACCAAAACCAGATAACAAGATTCCACCAACAATGTAACCAACAAGATTATTGTGATTGTTTGATGGTTCGTGGGTTGGCATGGAAGTTGGATTCGGGGCCGTAGAATTGGTGGTAGAATTATTATTTTCTAGGGTGCCAAAATTTAGCGTTGGTATTTCCAATCCATCAACTTTGACAGTATTTGTTTTACCATCCTGTACTAAAATTGAGCTAACTTCGGTAATGCCGCGATCAGAATTTTCTCTGTACAAAAGCAGTAACTTTCCTTCGCTGTCTGGCGTTAAACTTTCATGATTACTCAAAGTTTTGTCGCGAATTTTTATTAATTCTGCTACATCAAGTACGGCATATTTCACGCCTTCATCAAGATCAGTGCTGTTTAGCATAACAATATTGTCGTGATCTTTATCACCGATGATGATTTCGTTTTTCGTGCCAGAAACTAAAGTTGTGCCATTGCTTTTAGTATGCTGGGAGTTTTTTTCAAACTCTGCAGCTTTAATGGCAATTTCTTCGATAGTTATGAAATGCTTATGAGATTCGGTTATTTCTTCGTTTAGTGGTGTAAAAATCTGTTGTATCTTTTCTTCAAAACTATCCTTACGTGGTAAAGGATAGTTTTGAACTAATTCAACTGGTTCTGGACGAGATCTTCGAAAAAATAGTTTGGTAAAGAAATTTATTAGCGAAAAAGTTTGATTAACGCCTGAATAAATTCCTTCAGTTTGGTTTGTAAATTCTGTGCCTCTTAAAGAATGATCTTTTTTAGACATTTAATTCCTATTTTTTTGAGTCTTTTGCCTTTTTAAGCAATTCGTTAACCATTCCGGGATTGGCTTGTCCTTTGCTGGCTTTCATAACTTGGCCGACAAAAAATCCGTGAATTCTTTCATCTCCAGCTAAATATTTTTCAAATTGAGCAGCGTTGGCGGCGATAACTTCAGCGATAACTTTTTCGATTGCGCTAGAATCTGAAACTTGTTTCCAGCCTTTATCTTCAACGATTTTTCCGGCATCATCTCCGCTCTCAACCATAATGTCTAAAACGTCTTTGGCGATTTTTCCGGAAATTTCTCCGCTTTTAATTAAGTCTAAAAGTCCGGCTAATTTTTCTGGTGTGACTTTGAGATTTTCGAAATCGATGTTAAGTTTCTTCATGCGGCCGAATAGCTCAACTGTAAGCCAAGTGATCGCAAGTTTGGCTTCGTGTTTTTGAATTAATTTTTCGAAATAAATTATCAAATCGCCGTCATTAGTGATTACGCCAGCATCATATTCAGGAACGCCAAGTTGTGAGATATAACGTTCTTTTTTCGCGGCTGGTAATTCTGGTAAAGATTTTTTGATGTCATCGACAAATTGTTGCGAAAGCACGAGTGGCGGCAGATCAGGATCTGGGAAGTAACGATAATCCATGGCATCTTCTTTGCTGCGCATAGTTCTGGTTTCGCCAGTTAATGCATCAAACAAACGAGTTTCTTGATCGATTTTTCCGCCGTCTTCTAAAATTTCAACTTGGCGTGCTGCTTCAAATTCAATGGCGCGAGCGATGTTACGCATTGAGTTTAGGTTTTTTATTTCGCAGCGAGTACCCAATTTTTGTTCACCAACTTTACGTACAGAAACGTTAGCATCGCAGCGCAAATTTCCCTTCTCCATATCGCCATCAGAAGTACCAAGTGCGCGCACGATTGAGCGAATTGTTTTTACATATTCAGCAGCTTCAAAAGGTGAACGCATGTCTGGTTTGGAAACAATTTCCATCAAGGCAATTCCAGAGCGGTTCAAGTCAATCAACGACAAAGAAGGATGTTGGTCGTGAATTGATTTTCCGGCATCTTGTTCGAGGTGAATTCTTTCGACGTTAATATTTTTTTTAGAACCATCTTCCAGTGTAATTTCAACAACACCTTCACCGACAATTGGATCAAGGAATTGCGAGATTTGATAACCTTGCGGCAAGTCGGCGTAGAAATAATTTTTGCGATCAAAAACTGACACCAAATTGATTTTTGCATTAATTCCCAAGCCAGTTTTTACCGCCTGTTTTATACATTCTTCATTAATAGTTGGAAGCATGCCAGGCATGGCGGCATCGACTAATGAAACTTGTGAATTTTGCGGTGCGCCAAATTCAGTTGCGGCGCGTGAAAATAATTTTGATTGTGAAGCCACTTGTGCGTGTATTTCGCAGCCGACTACAAGTTCGTAAACGTTATTTTTTCCTTGGATTGTGTAAGTCATTTTAGAAGGTCGAAAAATATAAAACCAAATTAAGCAAAAGTAGGACTATTACTGAGGATAAAGTAAGAATCATGCCACCAATTCTGAAACGAAAATGGGCTTTTTGAGAAATTCCATAAGCGTGAAAAATTCTACCCAATAGAAGAGTTATGCCGCACAGATGCACAAAAAATGGGTTCAAATTGTTGGCTTCCGCAAGAATAATCAATAGTAGGGCTAATGGTACAGTTTCACTAAAATTTCCCTGGGCGCGGATTGCTCTTTGTAGATAATCATTACCGTCATCACCTAAACTAATTTTTAGAGATTTTCTTAGTTTTATGACTCTTGCAGTCAAAACTAAGAAAACTAAAGCCAATAAAGATGCGTACAAAGAGCTAATCATATTACTCAGCGTTTATAGATGTTTCAGCATTTGCCTCGATACCATCATTTGATTCTTCGCCAGTCTCAGCTTCATCAACTTCTTTATTTCCGGTGTGAGCAATTCTCGCAACTGACACTACAGTTTCATCTTTGGTTTTAATCAAAGTTACACCTTGTGTGTTGCGACCAGAAATTCTTACCGAACCAACTTCAGTTCTAATCAAAGTTCCTTTGTCGGTGATGATCATAACTTGGTCTTTCGGCTCAACTGGGAAGCTGGCGACAACATTTCCGTTACGTTTAGAAGTTACGATGTTGGTAATTCCTGAACCGCCGCGGTTAGTGATGCGATATTCGTAAGCAGAAGATCTTTTTCCAAAACCGTTAGCGGTCATGGTCAAAATAAATTCTTCGTTAAGTGCCAATTCCTCAATTTTAGATTGTGGTAATTCCGCACCTTTAATTTGTGGAATTTCTTTTAATTGGACCAACAAGTCGTCAGATGGATTTTGTTCAAGATTTCTGTTGAATAACAAAGCATCGCGCAAGGCCACACGTTGCTCAACATCAATTTTTAGATATTTTTCTTTAACTTCTGAATCGTCATTCGCGTGTTTCAAGACTGACATTGCGATTACTTCGTTGCCATCTTCAAGTTTAACGCCGCGAACACCAGTAGAGTTGCGGCTTTGGAACACACGAAGTTTTTCAACCGGGAAGCGGATACATTTTCCGTCTTTGGTTGAAAGCAGAATGTCGTCTGATTCGGTACATAAAGAAACACCAACCAAGGCTTGACCTGGTTCAAGTTTCATCGCGATTTTACCGCTTGAACGAATATCAACGAATTGATCCATTGAATTTCTTCTGATGTCGCCGTGTGAAGTGGCGAAAGCGATGCTCAAATCATTCCATTTCGATTCGTCTTCTGGCAATGCCAAAATTGTTGAGATTTTTTCGTCAGCTTCCAAAGGCAACAAGTTTACCAAAGCGCGACCACGAGCTTGTGGCGTACCGAGAGGAAGTTTGTAAGTTTTTAAACGATAAACTTTTCCTTTGTTCGAGAAGAACAAAATTGGCGTGTGAGTGTTGGTTACAAAAATGTCAGTTGCGATATCTTCTTCGCGAACATCCATCGCGCTGCGACCTTTACCGCCGCGTTTTTGCGTACGATAAGCGTTAAGCGAAACGCGTTTGATATAGCCGTTCATTGTACCGACAACAACCATATCTTCTTTTGGAATTAGGTCTTCGATATCAACTTCAAATTCAGAATCTTCGATGGTTGATTTTCTTGGCGTAGCGAACTGATCTTTAACTTCAGTCAGTTCTTTTTTCACCAATTCCATCATTTTGATGCGATCAGAAAGAAGTTCCAAATAGCCAGAAATTTCAGCGGCTAAAACTTTCAATTCGTCGCTGATTTTTTCCATCTCAAGACCAGTCAAACGCGCCAAACGCATTTCAAGAATTGCTTTAGCTTGAACTTCGGTGAAGTGGAATTTACCGGCTTTGATGACGTTTCCTTTGTCTTGAACAAGCTTGATCATAGTTTCAATAAGACCGACTGGCCATGCTTTAGCAAGAAGTCGATCTTTAGCTTCAGTAACGTCTTTTGATGATTTAATGAGTTCAACAATTTCGTCGATATTTGCAACCGCAACAGCCAAACCAATCAAGATGTGAGTTTTATCGCGCGCTTTACCAAGTAAGAATTCAGTTCTTCTGGTTGTAACATCAAAACGGAAAGCGGTGAAAACTTTGATAACATCAAGAAGACCCATCAATTGTGGTTTACCGTGATTTAGCGCCAACATGTTAACGCTGAAATTGCACTGCAATTCGGTGAAGCTGTAAAGCTGATTGATGATGACTTCTTCCATGGCATCTTTGCGAAGTTCGATAACTACACGAATACCGTCGCGGTCAGATTCATCACGAAGATCGGTAATGCCTTCGATTTTTTTCTCTTTTACCAACTCAGCGATTTTTTCAACAAGCTTAGCTTTGTTAACTTGGTAAGGAATTTCTTCGATGATGATCGCAACTTTGCCACCAGTTTTTTTCTCAATTTTATGGCGACCGCGCATTACAACTGAACCACGTCCAGTTCTTGCTGCCGAGTCGTGGCCAGCGCGACCAAGAATAATACCACCAGTTGGGAAGTCAGGGCCTGGAACGATTTTTATGATGTCTTCAATAGAGATTTCGTTGTTGTCGATATAGGCCAAACAAGCATCAATAACTTCACCAAGATTGTGTGGTGGAATGTTAGTCGCCATACCAACGGCGATACCGCCAGAACCGTTAACTAAAAGGTTAGGGAAGCGAGCCGGTAGAACTTTTGGTTCTTTTTCGTGACCGTCATAGTTAGGCATGAAATCGACAGTATCTTTGTCGAGATCGTCCAACATGGTGTGCGAAATTTTTTCCAAACGTGACTCGGTGTAACGCATCGCGGCCGCCGGATCGTCATCAATTGAACCGAAGTTACCTTGACCGTCAATCAATGGAACACGCATCGAGAAATCTTGCGCCATACGAACCAAAGATTCATAGATTGCTGAGTCACCATGCGGGTGATATTTACCCATCACTTCACCGACAATTCTTGCCGATTTTTTGAATGGTTTATTGTAGTCGTAAGAGCCTTCATACATGGCGTAAAGAATACGGCGATGTACTGGTTTCAAACCATCGCAAGCATCAGGAATCGCACGCGCCACGATTACGCTCATCGCATAATCGAGGTAAGATTTTTTCATTTCAGAAACTAGCGAAACTGGCTGAATATCTTTGCCAGAAGCAACTTGCCAAGAAGAAGTATTTGAGTTTTGCTCAGTCATTTTTGAAATTTTTGGAAGTGAAAATGAGGACCTAAAAAGGAACTTTCATTCTAAAAACACGTCCAACCAAGTGCAACAAAATTTTCGGGGATTTTTATTTGCCTTCGAGTGATGCGGTTTATAACTTCACATCAATTCTCAATTTAAATGTAAAAATTATGAAAATCGGAGTTACTGGAATTACTGGCCGTATGGGTCGCACAATCGCTACTTTAGTTTTGCAAGATTCAGTCGCTGAACTTGGATGCGGTTTGGTAAGAAAAGGTTCGGAAATTGAAGGTGATGATTTCGCCGAGTTCTTGGGATTTGAAGCCAATGGCGCCCAAATCGTTTCTGATATTGATGTGTTTCTACAAAATTGCGATGCGGTGATTGATTTTTCTTCGCCAGCTTTAAGTTTAGAAATGGCTGCAAAATGCGCCGCCGCAAAAAAAGTTTTAGTTTGCGGAACTACCGGTTTTTCGGAAAGCGAAAAACAGCAATTTTCTTCATACGCGAAAGATACAGTAATCATCTGGTCTTCAAATATGTCTTTAGGCGTAAATCTTTTGATGAACTTAGTTCAAAAAACCGCCGAAATTTTACGCGACGATTTCGACGTTGAGATTGTTGAAATGCACCACAATCGTAAAGTTGATGCGCCATCTGGAACAGCGTTATCACTTGGCGCAGCAGTTGCTCAAGGTCGTGATGTTGATTTACAAAAATCCGCTGTAATGGCCAGAGTCGGCAAAGATGCTAAAAGAAATAAAGGTGAAATCGGCTTCGCCACTCTTCGCGGTGGCGACGTAATTGGAGATCACACCGTAATCTTCGCCGGCGACGGCGAACGCGTCGAACTCAGCCACAAAGCCAGTAGCCGCGACATCTTCGCCAAAGGCGCCATCCGCGCCGCAATCTGGGGAACTGCTCAGAAAGCTGGATTTTACTCGATGCGAGATGTTCTGAGTTAAGTCCAAGATATTTATGGCAAAGAGAATAATAGTTTCTAACTCTGATCTTAATCTTATGAGCCACATTGCTCATGAACAAGAGACGTTGAATATTTCTCTTTGGAGGAGTGGCTTAACAAAGCGTAAAGAAGTGATCGAGAATATTGACTATCTTGCGAGAATTTTGATGGCGGATAGGGAAGTCCTATCTAATGGCGATATAAAAATTAAGGAGGAAGAAAAATTAGGTTTTGAGCTTTATATGATATTTAGAAGATACCTATTTTCTACAATAACCGCTTTTTTCAGAGGTTACTACGATATCAGTCTAGCTAATGCAAGAGTGGCTCTTGAGGCTAGTATGTATGCATATATTTTTTACTACGACCAAAACTTACAAACCCAATACAAAGATAAAAAATATCTAAGACAGTTAGATCAAAAATTCTCAAAAATTACGGAGAAGAAATCAAATCTCGGTGATATAAATGATTTTCTTGAGATTTATGAGTTATGTAGTGCAAGAGGTGCACATTGTGATTATAGGATGATTGAAGATACCACTATTTTACTGTCGGAGAAGGAAGGATTGATACCAAGCAATGACTTACAAGATGACGAAAAAGGAGAGTTTGATCAAAAGTTATTCGATATCTTAAAAGCATTCACAACTTCACTGAAGATTTTTAATCTTGTCATGAATTCTGCGAATCAAAATTTTGCCAAGGCTTTTAATGATGATGTTGATGTAAAGCTGAAAAGTTTATTTTCCGAATAGTTCGTTGTGTGAATCTAGTCTGTAAATAATTAGATCATTGTTCTGAATTTCGTAAATTAGCAGCCAGTTGTGTTGAATGTGACAATATCTTGTTATTTTTTGATATCTTTGAGGAATTCTTTGAAACTGGAATGTTTGGTCAAATCTTTATTTTTTTGACGTCATCAAAAGTTTTTTTAGTAGTTGAATTGGAGTTTTGAGATTTAACAACCACCGTCCTAACTCCATCCACATGCTCATGCAGCGAAGGATCAATCGGATTCCAGAGTGGATCAAGGACAAAGTCGATACCTTCGCGGCGGGCTAATTTGGCGGCGGGAATGAAATCGCCATCACCGGAAATCAGGATGATTTTGTCGACTAGTTTTTTCAGCGCTAAAAAAGTGATGTCGATTCCGATCTTGATATCTGTGCCTTTCTGAATGGTATTATATTTGAAATCATCGTCATTTAAATCTGTGAAAGAAATTTTTTTGTTTAAAATTTCCTTGAGCTTTTGATTGTTAATTCGCCATTCCTTTTTGTCGTACAAATATCCCAGACGTAAAGCTAATTTACGTTTCTTTTTTAGTTCTTCGAAAAACTCTAAACGAAAAATTGCGGTGGGACTTTTTGAAAGATCGGTAGATTTTTTTGAGATAGGTAAATGTATTTTACTGAGCAAAGGCGGGCAATCGTAATATAAAATGCGGTAGAGTTCGTCACGGATCTTTTTATTTTTCGATAGCAAATGTTGCTGACAGATTTCGTAAAGGTTGTCGGCAACTTCTTGCGGGGTATGATTTTTGCCGTCTTGGAAAAGTTTTGGATAGAGCTTGAGAAAAAATGCTCCGTCAACGAGGATCGCTGTTTTGGTCATCTTGGTGTTTTTTGTGGTAAAAAAAATCCCCTAGGATCAACAGGGCTGCCATTAGGACCTATGCTTCTGTTTACTGCTAGGGGAGTTATTGGACGTGCAGTTTTTTAACTTAAGAAAAAGAGTCAAGGATATTTATCATTTAGAAATGACGAACATGAATGCAGAGTTTAATGAAAAAATCACGGAAATTTTTGGTGAAAAAAAATTGCCCAAGACGTTGGCAGTTGCGGTTTCGGGTGGGTCGGATTCGATGGCTTTGGTGATGTTGTTGCGGGAATTTTGTGAGCAGAAAAAAATAAGATTGGTGGCGTTAACTGTAGATCATAAAATGCGGGAAGGCTCGTCGGAAGAGGCTTTGAAGGTTAGTAAAATTTTAGCGAAGAAAAAAATTGTGCATGAAATTTTAGCAATTGATGTCAAAAAATTACCGCAAAAAAATATTGAAGGAGCCTTGCGCGAGATGCGCTATGAGATGCTTCTTGGCTATTGCAAGAAACACAAAATTTCGCATTTATTTTTGGGTCATATTATTGGTGATGTGGCGGAAAATTTTTTGATTCGTTTGTTTCGAGGAAGTGGTTTGGATGGTTTGTCGACGATTGCAGAAGTTTCTGAAGTCAATAAAATCAAGTTGGTACGACCACTTTTAAATTTCGAGAAAGCAGATCTGCAAAAATATTTAAGCACCAAAAAAATTGAGTGGTTTGAAGATGAATCGAATTTGGATGAGAAATTTTTGCGCAATAAAATTCGTCGTTTTTTTTCCGAATTTGACGAGCGAGATTTGATTCATAAACGCATTAAAAATGCGTCAGATGAAATTGCTAAAATGCGTGATTTATTTGATTCGATGATGCTTTCTGAAGCGGCACAAATACTGGAATTTAAGGCTAACGAATTTTTCTTAATTCATCATCAAAAATTGTGTAAATTAGATGAAAAATTTGCGCTGAAAATTTTGTCGTTAGTGGCGATGGAAGTGAGTGGAAAAAATTACAAACCGCGACTGAAAGATTTGAAAAGTTTTTACGAATATTTGCTCGAAAATTCTAAGATTAAGCCGCGGAATTTTTATGGATGTGAAGTGGTGCAATATGATGAAGAGCGGCTTCTGATAAGAGCGCAAAAGCCACGCGGCAAATTTGAATTACGAACAGTTTTAAAAAGTTTTTTCTAAACCTGCTGCTGGTTGAGCTTGTTGAAACCTCGTGAGGTTCTTTCTGCTCTAAGTTTAGCAGCAAGAACCTCGCGAGGTTTCAACAAGCTCAACCGACGGCGGGGATATATTAGGAAGCTTTTTGCATTTTTGATTTTTTCTTCAGCCACCACAAAGCAATTCCGGTGATTGAGAAAAGTAATGGCAATAATCCAACCACAAATGCCAGGCTTTCGCCGTAAATTCCCGCAACAGTTCCATCGTGAATTGAGTGCCAAAGTTTGTTGCTTTCTTTGGTTTTGAAATAAATCAGATAAATGCCAGTAATGCTTACAGCTGTAAGTGGAATCAACAACCAAAAACCAACGGCGCTGTGTAGATCGCGATGAAATTTTTTACCTTTGTCAGAAAATTTGAAGGTGAGGGCGCGTTTTAACATGCCTTGTTTTGGCCACCAAATTACAAGTCCGCTGACGCACATAAAGAGCATCACTATACCAAAAATTCCGACGATATTTTTGCCAATTTCACTCAAAAAAAGATCTTCATGAAATTTTTTGAGGATGCGGAAAATATTTTTGCTTGGATCGTTCACTTCAAGAACCTGTAGTGAAACTGGATCAATCACAACTTCGGCAACTGGCTTTCTTTCACCTTTTTTATTGAAACGAACTTTAACGAAATTTCTTTCTTCCGGCATTCGCAAAGGTGCAGGATTTAATTCCGGATCAACGGCGGTTGATGCGGCTGCGATTATTTCTTCTTCGCTTCTGAAATAGCCTTCGCTCAAATCGAATTTGTGATGCAAAATGGCGTTAGAAATTTCGCCGCGAAATGCCATAATTGAGCCAGTTAAACCTTGTAAAACTAAAGGAATAAAAAGCGCAAGCGCGAGGTAAAGGTGAATTTTTTTTAGGATCTTTCTCATAATTCTTTTAGGAATGAACGTGTGAATTCGCGTGAGTTTTTTTTGCAATCTTGCGATTACATTTCCGCCCAGCGACGTAATAGATTATGATAGATCCCAGTTAAGTGAATTGTCGATTCGTGATTGGGCACATCAAGATTTAGAAGTCTGATTGAATTATCTAAATCAAAAAGCAAAGTTCTTTTGGCGTCATCGCGTACCATGCTTTGAATCCAAAAGAAAGAAGCAACTCTTGCACCTCTTGTTACGGGCGTAACATGGTGTAAGCTGCTTGCGGGATAGAGGATCATATGGCCTTTAGGTAATTTTACCTTGTGAGTGCCATATGTATCCTCCACCACCAACTCTCCGCCGTCATATTCCAAAGGATCAGAAAGAAATAATGTGGCGGAGAGGTCGGTTCTTATTTTAAACGGTGTACCTGGAACTTGACGAATTGAGTTATCAATATGGGTTCCGAAGTTTTGTCCGCCGGAATAGCTGTTAAAAAGTGGCGGAAAAACTTTATGAGGTAATGCTGCTGAAATGAAGGTAGCGTTGCTTTCAAGTGCTGCCAAAATTCTATCTCCCAGAAGTTTTGCTTCTTCGGAGTTTTGCGGCAATTGCGAATTATCTTTAACTTTAGCTGATTGATGTCCGGCAGTAACCTTGCCATCAACCCAATTTGCTTTGTCTAAAATTTCACGAAATTGATCTACTTGATCGATAGTCAAAACTTCTGGAATGTGTAGTAACATAATTAGAACTTAACTTTGGTTGTAAGAAGCACCACACGTCCTTCACCAGGAACCGCGGCATTATTGCCACGTAGTTGATCGAAATAGTATTCGTTGGTGATGTTGTTAATGTTGAGTTGAAGATCGATGTTTTTGTTAAGCGGATATTTTGCCATCGCATTGAAGGCGACATAACCCGGAACTTTTCTTACAGTACCAGTTAAAGTATCTGCTGCTGAAGTTGGATTAACATAACGTTCAGAGATGTAGTTTCCGCCGCCACCAATCTCAAATTTTTGAGTTACTTTGTAGGTAGCGAACAAGTTGAAGCTGTGCTCAGGAGTATTTGAAAGTGCGCGATTTTCATAATCAGAGTTGATTAGTGATTTAGTAACGCGACCATCCAAATAAGCGTAGCCGGCAATCAACTGTAATTTTTCAGTAATTTTACCAGTGACTTGAGTTTGGAAACCGTAAACGCGCTGGCTTCCAGAAAGTGTGTTGCTGGTTAGACCGGTATTCTCACGGACGTTATCTTTGTCGGCTCGAAATACAGCGAAAGTAGTCGAAAGGCGTTTTTTAAACAAATCCCACTTGGTACCAACTTCATAAACTGTACTTTTTTCTGGAGCAACGCTTGCCGTAGAAGTTGAAAGTGATAGTGATTCAGCGGATGGATTGAAAGAAGTTCCATGGCTGATGTAGACACTACCATTTTCTGCTGGCTTATAAACTAAACCACCATTGTAACTAAGTAAGTTGTCGTTGCGTGATAAGATTGTTCTAGTGCCAGATGAAAAGCTATCGTAGCTAGTTTGTAATTTATCAAAACGGCTACCGAGAGATAATTCCCAAGCATCACTAATCTTGATGGTATCGGCGAGGTAAACTGCCATGGTATCAAGTTTGGTTTTGGTGGTTGTGGTAGTTTTTGAAGTGTAGCTGAAATCAGCAGAGTTATTTGGATCTTGTGCGGTTGTTGATGATACGCCGCTGTAGCTTATAGAATTTGGTTCGGAAGATTCGGTTTCCAAAGCTACGCCTAAAATTGTGTTATGTTTCAGGCCGAAAGTTTCAAATTTATTTGAAATATCAGTTTGGTTTCCCAAATAAGTTTCAACAGAAGTTCTGGCCTTAATGCTGCGAGTAACTGTTGTGCCGCTAGTGCTCATTTGTGGTTCGGTAACTTGCACATCACGGAAATAACGGGCGTATCTAGTCTGGTTACGAATTGTCGAGCTATCAGACAAATCATGCTCAAATTTTACGGTGGAGATATTCACGTCAGTTTTGAGATGATCGTGATTTTTGAAGCCATAAAAGTTATTACGATTTGTATCAACTACTTCGCCTTTAAAGAAGGGAATACCGTAGTCAGGAATATTATCTTCAGCTTGGTACAAATGGCTGATATTTAGGCGAGTATCAGTTCCAAGACCAAAAGCTAGGCTTGGCGCAAAACCGGCACGGCGATATAAAGTTGCATCACGTTCAGAAACTTCATTTCGGTGACCCATTGCGTTCAAACGGAAAGCTGAATTGTCTCCAATTTTAGTATTAACGTCAGCGGTAGCGCGAGTGGTTTTGTTAGTGCCAAGCATCATAGTGCCTTCAGTTTTCGATCCTAAGAATGCTTGTTTACTGCTTTGTTGAACTGCGCCACCAGTCGATCCACGACCAAATAATGCTGAAGATGGTCCCTGAATTACTTCGATATTTTCCAAGTTAAATGGATCGCGGAAATAGTTACCAAAGTCGCGCATGCCATCGATGAAGAAGTCGTTACGCGCTGAGAAGCCACGAATGTTTAAGTTATCACCTTGGTTTCCGCCTTCACCAGCCGCCAAAGAAACGCCAGGAACGTTACGCAAAGCGCCAGAAACTGTAGTTACGCCTTGGTCGTCCATCAATTGACGAGTAACAGTAGAAACGGTTTTTGGCGTGTTAAGCAAAGGTCCGTTTAACTTATAGTAAGAACTTTCAGTTGCGTTGTAGCGTTCATCAGAATTGCTTTCGACAACTGAAACGGTAGGAAGTTCTGTAGTCTCTGCTACTTTTGCGTAGAGATTGTTTGGCATCAAAGATGCGCTTACAACTACGGTACTGCTTAAAAGTCGAGATAGAGAATTGTTTTTTGCTGGTTGTGCTAAAGGAATAGGATTTTGTAACATTTTTTTAAAAATTTAAATTGTGATCCTTTTAAATTTTAAACTTTGATCCTTTCTAAAATTTGTTTTTGGTGTGATTCTAACGTGGCTGTGTAACAAAACCGATGTTAGAGAGTCCGTTACGCTGTAGCTGTGCAAGTAGATGACTTACTTTGCCATAATTCACATCAACATCAGCGCGAATGTGAATTTGCTGTTTGGGATTTTCTTTTGCTGTGGCGCTTAATTTTTGCGTCAGCTCATTTTCTGAAACCAATTTATCATCGACGAAATATTCGCCGGCGCGGCTTACCGAAATTGTAATGGTTTTTTCTTCGCTAATTTGTGCTGCACTTTCTGCTGGCAAATTGAGCTTGATATTGCTGTTGAGCATTGGTGCGGTGACTAAAAATATCACTAGCAAAACTAACATTACGTCAACTAGCGGAGTCATATTAATTTCCGATAGCGGCGCTTGTAATTCTTCGCGTTCAAAAGGACTTTGCATAGTTTAGTTCTTTTGAGTTTCGTTAGATAAATAGACGGTCATTTGCTCGGCAACGTGACGTAAATTTTGTACTAAAAGACGGTTAAGACGTACAAAAGTGTTGTAAGCAAGCACTGCTGGAATTGCGGCGAAAAGGCCGATTGCTGTTGCGATCAAGGCTTCACCCATTGGACCTGCAACAACTGAGATTCCGGCATTTCCTTGAGAAGCAATGCCTTGAAGCGCATTATAAATTCCCCAAACTGTACCAAATAATCCGATAAAAGGAGCAGAAGATCCGATTGAAGCTAGAACAGTCAAACCTTTGTCTAGATTGATGCGAACTTCATCCAAAGCTTGCAATAAATGCATAGTTAAGATTTCGGTTTTGGCTTCGTGAGATTGGTATTGTGGTAAAATTGTTTCTAATTTTCTGACTTCATCGATCAAATAATTGACGCTGCCCTCGACATTTTCAAAAGTTTTGCGTGCTGGCCAATTCTTGATGTTGGCGTGATCCACAGAGAATTTTGCGAAAGCTCGTTGTTCACGACGTATTCTCATTGTTTTCCAGAAAATAATATACCAGCTGGCAAAAGACATTGCGACAAGCAACAAAAAAACGGCAATAAGAACAGGATTACCTTGAGAGAAAACGTGAGAAAAATTCATAACTATATAATTTTAAATTCGACGGGAACGATAACGTTGGCTTGAACAAATTGACCGCCACGACGCGCTGGAACAAATTTCCATTGTTTCACCGCATCAAGAGCGGCTTCATCTAAAGCGCTTGATCCGCTTGATCGTGAAATCTCAACTGTTGCTGGAGTTCCATCAGTTTTTACCGCAACATTAAGAAGTACTTTTCCTTGAATGCCTTTGCGTTTTGCAGCTAGGGGATAATAAGGAGCTGGATTGTTTAAATAATTAGCATTGAAAATCGGGTCGCTTTCAGCGGCTTTTGTTGCGTTTGCATTTGGATCTTCACGACCAGAAGTTTGTTTTCCGGCTAATTGATTTTTCTCAGCTTTGCTTTCGACTTTCTCAACTTTATCATTTTGTTTTTGTTTGATGGCATTTTCGCGGTCAATATTTACAGCGATTTTTTTGTGTGATGCTTGTTCAGTTTTTTTGTCAGAACCTTTTGGTGCGACAAAACTAATTTGAATTACTTGTTGATTTATTACGATTGGATCTGAAGGAAGAATAGTCCAAGCTGCAATAGAAGCGTGAACAAGCGCTGCTGAAACGAAAGCAATCAAATGTGAATTTTGATGAGTTGCGGCAAACATGAGTTTGATAATTATTTTCAGAAATTAAAATCAGGGCGCGCAAAGTAAGTTTGACGAAAATGATAGTCAATATCAAAAATGAAAAAAGTTATCACTTAATGATTTTGGTGAAATTTCTGATTTTTATTTTGTGAAAATTTTTTAGCTAAATCAGATTTCTTCGACTACAAATTATTCGATTTAAAAAATTTCAGAAAAACAAAATGAAAATCGTGAACGCTCAAATTGATTCTTATATTCAGAAAATTGCCGAAGCGAAAATTTCCGGATGTTTGGTTTTTGGGCCAGAAACTTCTGTTGTTAATTATCGCTTTGATTTAATTGCTAAAAAAATTGCGCCAGATTTATCAGATCCATTTTTGGTTTCTCATTTGGGGAAAGAGAGATTAAGCGAAGATAAAGGAATTTTAGCTGATGAATTTTTCTCGATGTCAATGTTGGGAGGACGAAAATTAATTTTAATAAAAGACTGTGATGTTGCTTGTGGCAACGCTTTGAAGATATTGTTTGAAGACAAAGAATATTATAAAAAGAGTGACAATTTTATTTTGATACAAGGTGGCGACCTAGATAAATCATCAGTCCTACGCAAATTGTCTGAAGAAAATTTTAATTTTGCAGCGATTGCATGTTATGAAGATGATGAGCGTGTAATTAAAAAATTTATTTCTGATGAATTGGCTAAGAGACAAGTAAAATCAAGCTTGCAAGTTGTTGAAATGTTGGTCGGAAAATTTGGAAAGAATCGTCAAATTATTCTATCAGAGTTAGAAAAAATAATGATTTTTTTAGGTGAAGAAAAAAATCTAACAGTCGATTTGATCAGTAAAATCAGTGGTTTTGAAGAAGAGATATCTGTAAATGAATTCATCGAAAGTTTTGTTGCGCAAAAATTTGATATAGCTCTAAATCAAGCGGAAAAGCTCTTCAAATATGGATTTGAACCTATAACTCTGATAAGATTTGTAGCGAATTATTTGCAAAAACTTTATAATGCAAAATGTGATATAGAGTTCGCAGGCCTTGATTTTGAAGAGACCGTGAAGGCGCAGAAATTGTTTTTTAAAACTGAAATTGAGTTTCGTAAAAATTTAAAAGCACTTTCTTTGAATTTTTTAACAAAAAATTTGCAGAAACTTTTTGACTTAGAGGCAAAAATCAAAACTTCTTCCATTGCTCCGAGGCTCTTGTTTGTTCGTTTCGTGCAAGATTCAAAAAAATATTAAAATAATTTAATAATAGTTGCTTGACATTGTAGAAAGGGGAGATTAAGTTGCTCGCCCTCTTCGAAACCGAAGAATCAATTTAGTCTTTATTCGATGTCACTCCCGCTAATTAAAACGAGCCGGCAGTTGTTGTAAAATTCAGATAAAATTATCGTTGTTTTAAATCGTAAATAATCACGTTTTTATGCTTTTTGTAAAAAAAGCAAAAGAGAGAAAAATAAAGGCGATAGCTCTGTGATGTTATACATTTGAGCTATCTCTTTATTACTCTTTTAGAGTTTAGAGAGATTCAAGCTATAATTAAATTCTCAACTTGAGAGTTTGATTCTGGCTCAGAACGAACGCTGGCGGTATGCTTAACACATGCAAGTCGAACGGGTGTAGCAATACATCAGTGGCAAACGGGTGAGTAATACAGAGGAATCTACCTAGCAGTAAGGAATAACTTTGGGAAACCAAAGCTAATGCCATATATTACCCTTCGGGGGAAAGATTTATCGCTGTTAGATGAGCCTCTGCCGGATTAGCTAGTTGGTAGGGTAATGGCCTACCAAGGCAATGATCCGTAGCTGGTCTGAGAGGATGATCAGCCACACTGGAACTGAGACACGGTCCAGACTCCTACGGGAGGCAGCAGTGGGGAATATTGGACAATGGGCGCAAGCCTGATCCAGCAATACCGCGTGAGTGATGAAGGTCTTCGGATTGTAAAGCTCTTTTAGTGGGGAAGATAATGACGGTACCCACAGAAAAAGCACCGGCAAACTTCGTGCCAGCAGCCGCGGTAATACGAAGGGTGCTAGCGTTGTTCGGAATCACTGGGCGTAAAGCGTACGTAGGTGGTTGAGTAAGTCAGCTGTGAAATCCCCAAGCTCAACTTGGGAATTGCATCTGAAACTGCTCAGCTAGAGTATGGTCGGGGATAGTGGAATTTCTAGTGTAGGGGTGAAATCCGTAGATATTAGAAGGAATACCGGTGGCGAAAGCGACTGTCTAGGCCATTACTGACACTGAGGTACGAAAGCGTGGGGAGCAAACAGGATTAGATACCCTGGTAGTCCACGCAGTAAACGATGAGTGCTAGTTGTCGGGCTCTTAGAGTTCGGTGGCGAAGCTAACGCGTTAAGCACTCCGCCTGGGGAATACGGTCGCAAGACTAAAACTCAAAGAAATTGACGGGGACCCGCACAAGCAGTGGAGCATGTGGTTTAATTCGATGCTACGCGAAAAACCTTACCACCTCTTGAATCCCATTGACCGGTACAGAAATGTATCTTTGGAGCAATCCACAGTGGAGACAGGTGTTGCATGGCTGTCGTCAGCTCGTGTCGTGAGATGTTAGGTTAAGTCCTTCAACGAGCGCAACCCTCATCCTTATTTGCCATCGGGTTATGCCGGGAACTATAGGGAAACTGCCAGCGACAAGCTGGAGGAAGGTGGGGACGATGTCAAGTCATCATGGCCCTTATGGGGTGGGCTACACACATGCTACAATGGTGGTCACAGCAGGAAGCGAAAGAGCAATCTGGAGCAAATCCTTAAAAGCCATCTCAGTTCAGATTGAGGGCTGCAACTCGCCCTCATGAAGTTGGAATTGCTAGTAATCGTAGATCAGCACGCTACGGTGAATACGTTCTCGGGTCTTGTACACACTGCCCGTCAAGCCATGGAAGTCGTTTCTACCTGAATAGAGTGAGCTAACCGCAAGGAGGTAGCTCTACACGGTAGGAATGGTGACTGGGGTTAAGTCGTAACAAGGTAGCCGTAGGGGAACCTGCGGCTGGATTACCTCCTTAATATCTGAACCATTTCTTCGGAAATAGGTTCTAAAAATGCAGAGCTATCGTCCTTTATTCAAGGAAAAGAAGCTATCGTCTTTATTTTTCTCTTTTGAAAAACGTGATTTTTTACGGTTTAAACAATCCCTCCTGATTCTTTAAACTTTCCTTACAAAACTAAAAAACTGACTAGATGCCGCATCTAATTATTGAGCATTCCGGTAACATCAAACGTAGATCTATTGCTGCTTTAGAAAATAAGATTCAGGAAATTATGCACATGCAAGAAGGAGACTTTGATGCTGATCAGTGTAAATGTCGCAGTTTCTCTTTTGATGAATATTTCGTTGGTCATAGTGATGAATCAGATAGTTCTTTTATTCATATTACGCTTAAAGTTTTAACTGGCAGATCGGTACAGGTGAGAAAGAATCTCTCGCAAAAGATTATGGAGTTTGTTCAAAGATTTTATGATGAATTAAAACTACCAACCAAGCGTTGTGACCTATCAGTAGATATTGTTGAAATGGAAAAAGAAACTTATCAAAAAGTTCGTGTTGAAAATTGATATTCTGAAAAAGGTTATAAAAACATCAGTTTATTTATCTGTTATAGCTTTGATGTTGGGAAATAATTTTTCTGACGCGCATGAAATTTATAACCACGGATATATAGGTAGGCCACAATTTGACATATTAGAAGCGGGTTTTTCGCTTTTTGATTCTAGTGGTAAATGTAAATATTACTTCAACGACGTTCACTTCCATCCAAAAAATTTTATAATGCGTGGTGATTCACTATCTAAGATTTACGTTGATAGTGAAAAAAATTGCGTAAAAAAAGTTTTGCTAAACTCACTGCCACCTCTAGAGCATTGGGAAGGAACAACCCAAACAAGACCAACTTACTACACGCACCATAAATCAAAATTTTATAGTAATAGTGTTTCTGATATTCCGACTTTTGAAGAATATCGTAAGCTATCCAATGCAGAAAAATCGAAATTTATTTTTCTCCTTAACGGATTTTTACATTTCGATATGAGTTCGATAGATGCAGTTAAATCAACTCTTACAATCTATAAAGATTTACCAATAGTTGGATTTGGTGAAATTTTTGGTGAACATTACATCATGTCAGATCAAATGAATCCGCCATCAAAAATTGATTCTAGAGCGATGGATCAAATTTACGAATTGGCCGGAAAAAATAAGATGGTAGTTATGATTCATAATAACCTATCAAACCGCTCTTTTAAAGGTGCAACTCCTACGATATATCGTAAAGATACGGAGAATGTCTTGAAGCGTCACAGAAATACAAAATTTATTTTACCACATGCCGGAGTGATGAGAAACATTGTGATCGAAGATTTAACCTCCGTGATTGCCGACATGTTGAATAGGAATAAAAATCTCTATATAGATCTCTCATTTATTTTGCTAGAGAACTACATAATGCCTAAAGTACAAGTTGAATCAGAGTGGGTTGAGCTGATAAAAAAATATCCTGATCGTTTTATGATTGGTACCGATTATTTGGGTAGTTATGGTGATTTTTACGAAATTAAAAAATTCATTCCGTTGCTTGATGCTCTTGATGTTGTAACTGCTAATAAACTTGCGAGCGGTAATTTTGAGGCGCTGATTCAAGCTCGCTCTTATTTAGGTAAGTATTATGTTTGGTAAAAATAAAATCATGAAACCAGAAATTCATTCTGGTGATAATCTCGATATTCAAGAAATATTTCCGACTTTACAGGGAGAAGGGCCATATGCTGGTCATCCATCGGTTTTTATTCGTCTTGGTGGATGTAATTTGGCATGTGATTTTTGTGATACTGAATTCGAAACTTATAAAAATTTTTCGCTCACAGAAATTTTAAATGAAGTGCAAAAATTAGCGAAAAATTCTGCCGGAGAAATTGTTCGCAAATTAGTTGTAATTACTGGTGGAGAGCCTTTACGTCAGCCAATTGAGAAGCTTTGTAGTGAATTAGTAAAACTAAATTTCCTTGTGCAAATAGAAACTAACGGAACTTTATTTCGTGAGTTGCCTGAAGAAATCAAAATTATTTGTTCGCCAAAATCATCTAATGGAAAATATTATGCAATCAGGATAGATCTGCTTCCACGTATAAACGCCTTTAAATTTATAGTTTCAAAAACTCATCAAGATTACCAAAATATTATGGAAGTTGGTCAGTCAAAATTTGCAATTCCAGTTTATGTGCAGCCGATGGATGAATATGATGAAGCTAAGAACCGTGGTAATTTACAACATGCGCTGAAATTATGTGAAGAAAATGGTCATCTACTTTCCTTACAACTCCACAAAACTTTAGGGCTTAAATAACACTATAATTCTTACTATCCTTTTGTTTTACCTTGGGGTTTTGATAATGGATCGTGAATTTTTGGCTGTAAGTTTGATAGTGATGGTTTTTTACTGCTCTCAGTTTCGGGAGTTGAACTGGCGAAAGACTGCTCATTAGAATTTACCAGCATTTCCCCCAATGTTTCACCGATGTTGTACAGCGACATAGCTGAACTTACGACTGATTGACCAGTTTCTTGCGGCAGCATTTGAATAATTTTTAATGTTTCCGCAACATCATCCACAACATCAATTCCGGAACCTAAGTTTTCGGAAAGCTGCACAAAATATTCATCAACTTGATGTGCTAAATCTCTGCGAGGATTTTGATTACTGGTTAAAATTTTTTGCAGCGGATTTTTTGCAAATGAATTACTAAAATTTTCATATATTGTTTCGAGTGTTTTTCCTGCATCAGCTCCAGTTGCAACGGTTGTTGAGGTTGTGGTTGAGAGAATAGTTCGTGCAACCGCGCCAACAAATAAGATAGGAAAATTACCATGTCTTAGGTGTTTTAAACTATCTTTCATAATCTGACGTGCTGTTAATTCGCCGGAGCTGAGTTTAGTTACTAAGCTGTCGAAAGGAGTGGTTAAGCAAGCGAACCCCGCACGAAAAATCATGGTTGAAGCTAACTCCGCCTGTTTTGAATCAAGACCAAGTTTTTCAAATAGTTCTGCATTTTCGTGGGCAAATTTCTTTCCTAGAGGTGCGGCGCCAACTGAGGCAGCACAGAACGCGGTGTTGCGGCAAAGCAACATAAGGGTTCGCATAGGAAAGTTAGAATTGAAAATTTTTTGACGATTTTCCAAGTTTTGCCATTCGCTCTCTCCAAAATGGCGGGTTGGCTCGTAAGTAATTGCTGATTTAAGAAATTCTTCGCGCTTGATCTTGCTGAGATCGACAGCCATAGGAAACAATCTAGAATTGGCGGCGTTAAATTTTTCTCGAGGTTCCATTAAAGAGCCGACAACTGTTTCGATTAATGAATTGATCGCTAAGCGCGATGTAGTTGGTAATGCGTATTCTCTGGCAACCTCTTGAGAAACCACAGCTGGCAGCATTGAGGCGGAAAATCTTCTTTTCATAATTCTCCAGCTTTGCTGAAGTTGAGCTAGAGCAGGGCTGGTAATCGATTCTTTTATTCCTTGTGGATAGGGAGTATCGTTGCTTACTTTCTTAGCGCCGACATTGATTGCAGTAGTAATGATGGGTTGTGCGACCATTGAAACTGCAATAGTTCCAAGTAGTGTAACCAATGGTTCAGGATTGAGATCTTTGAAAAATTTCGGCATGTATGAGTAAAAAGTTAAAACCTGAGGTTGTGTAGAACTTTGTTTAGGTAAAGTTAAATGGTCAAGATTTGAATTTCACAAAATAAAAATGCCCTTTGTCTTCCACAACAAAGGGCATTTTGTTTCGTAATCTATAACTTCTTAGATTTTACAACGGTAAATTATCGTGTTTTTTCCAAGGTTTTTTGACGTCCTTGTTTTTCAAAATTTGCAACGATTTGCAAATTCTTTTACGGGTATTTTGCGGACGAATTACTTCATCGATGAAACCGCGGGAAGCGGCAACAAATGGTGAAGCGAATTTTTCACGATACTCAGCAACTTTAGCCGCTTTGCTTTCTGGATTTTTAGCTTCTTCGCGGAAGATAATTTCAACTGCGCCTTCAGGACCCATTACTGCAATTTCAGCATTAGCCCAAGCGTAATTCACATCACCACGTAAATGTTTTGAGTTCATTACGATATATGCGCCGCCGTAGGCTTTACGGGCAATGACAGTAATTTTTGGAACTGTCGCTTCAGCATAAGCGTAAAGTAATTTCGCACCGTGACGAATGATACCGCTATGTTCTTGATCGCAACCTGGTAAGAAACCAGGAACGTCAACGAAAGTTACGATTGGAATATTGAAAGCATCACAGAAACGAATAAAACGCGCTGCCTTTTCAGAAGCTTTAATATCTAAACAACCAGCCAAATTCATTGGTTGGTTGGCGACGATACCAACAGTTTCGCCTTCTAAACGACCGAAGCCGATCAAAATATTTTTAGCATAATTTGGCTGAATTTCGAAGAAGTCACCTTCGTCCAAAATTTTCTCAACCAATTCCGCCATATCGTAAGGTTGATTTGGATTTTCTGGAATCAAAGTGTTCAGAGAAACATCAACGCGATCAGCTTCGTCATCAGTTGGAATTTGTGGAACTTGTTCTTGGTTTGAAAGTGGTAAGAAGTTGATCAAGCGACGAGTTTGTAGCAAAGCTTCGATGTCGCTTTTGTATGTTAAATGAGCAACACCACTTTTTGCGCCATGAACTGAAGCTCCGCCTAAATCTTCTTGGGATACAGTTTCGTGCGTAACTGTTTTAACTACTTCTGGACCAGTTACGAACATGTAAGAAGAATTTTCGACCATCACAGTAAAGTCGGTCAAAGCTGGAGAATAAACTGCACCACCAGCACACGGTCCCATGATTAGAGAGATTTGCGGGATCACGCCAGAAGCGTCAACGTTGCGTTGAAAAATTTCACCATAACCACCAAGAGAATCTACGCCTTCTTGAATACGCGCTCCACCTGAGTCGTTGATGCCAACAACTGGTGCGCCAACTTGCATAGCTTTATCTAAAACTTGGCAGATTTTTTTAGCATGAGCTTCACCTAAAGATCCGCCCATAACTGTGAAATCTTGGCTATAAACAAAAACTAAACGACCGTTGATAGTGCCTTGCCCAGTAATTACACCATCTCCTGGATGTTTTTTGTCTTCCATGTCGAAATCAGAACAACGATGTTCAACATAAAGACCGTATTCTTCAAAAGAATCGGCATCAAGCAACACTTCAATTCTTTCGCGGGCAGTTAATTTGCCTTTAGAATGTTGAAGATCGATCTTCTTTTGACCGCCACCCATGCGGGCTTCTTCGCGTTTAGAATTTAGCTTTTGAATATTTGGAGAGCGCATATTTCTGTATTATTAATTCTAGAATAGATTCTTGAGCAAGGCGATTAATGCCTTAAAAGGCTAGTTGATTTTTGCGATGATAGTTTCGCCGCCAATCATAGTTTGGCCAACCAAAGATTTAATTTCGACATTGTCCGGGAAGTAAAGGTCAGCGCGAGAACCAAAACGAATGATACCATAACGATCACCAGCTTTAACTTCTTGTCCTTCTTTGGCTTCGGAAACAATGCGACGAGCAACTAATCCAGCAACTTGTACACAGATGATTTCAGTCCCATCAGCAGTTTTGATGATTAAAGAATTTCTTTCGTTCTCTGAGCTAGCATTAGCGTCGTTGGCGCTCAAGAATTTTCCTGGTTTGTAACTAACTTTAGTGATTTTTCCAGCAACTGGAACGCGGTTTACGTGAACGTTAAATACGTTAAGGAAAACGCTCATTTTAGTAAATTTTTTGTCACCAAGATTAAGATCATCAGGAGCGGAAACGCCTTTTTCGATCAAAGTAACAACGCCGTCAGCTGGGCTGATAACAGCTTTTTCTTCATTCGGGATAACTCTTTCTGGGTCACGGAAAAAGAAGATGCACCACAAAGTTAAAACAAGACCGATTAAACCAAGTTTGCTGCTGAGCAATGCGAAAACAATTGTGGTCAAAGCGAAGATCAAAATAAATCTGTAGCCTTCCTTATGAATTGGAAAAGAAGCCATTTTTACAGCGTCAAGGAAATGTTGCATTTTGTTTGAATTATTTAGTTATTAAAATTGTTAATGCCGAAAATAGCCGTTTGGGCTATTTTCTCTATTCTTCGTTCGCTTTTTGCCAAACTTTGTCGAGTTCTTTGATCGAGATTTTTTTCTTTTCGATGGAATCTTGAGATAAGATGAAGTCGATAGTTTTTTCTTCGATGATAGAACCTTTCAATTGTTGGACTGCAGCAGCATTTTTCTGGTAATATTCCATTACAGCCTTTTCTTGTCCGGCGAAGCGTGATAAGATTTTGCCAAGTTCTTTATTTAAATCGTCGTTAGTAACTTCGATTTTGTGTTTTTGAGCCATTTCGCTTAAGATGATACCACAACGGATCATGCGTTGAGCTAGTTCACGTTTCTTAGATTTTTCTTTTTCTTTCTCTTTATCGTTTTTGAATTTTTCTGGATTAGTTTTTAACTCTTCTTCAACTTCAGCCCAGATGTTGTTAAGCTGCTCTTCAACCAATCCTTCTGGTAATTCGAAATCGTATTTTTTATTAGCGAAATCAAAAAACTCTTTTTTGAATAAATTACGGCTGATGTTTTCGTAGTTGCCTTCAACTTGTTTTTTAACTTCTTCTTCAAGCTTAGCTTTGTTTTCCATTCCGAAAGTATTTTTCACGAATTCATCGTTAACTTCTGGAGATTTTGCAGTTAAAACTTTGTTAACGGTAACATCGAATTCTGCTGCTTTGCCGGCATATTCCGCTTTGTGATACTCTTTAGGGAATTTCACTTTTACGGTAACTTTATCGCCAGCTTTTTTGCCAACTAACTGATCTTCGAAATTGTCGATAAAGCTTTTGCTTCCAAGTTCCAATTGATAGCCTTTTGCAGCTCCGCCTTCAAATTCAACCTTGTCGATTTTGCCAACGTAATCGATGTTTACTGAATCTCCAGACTTAGCTTTGTAAGCAGTATCTTTCTCATCCCAAGTGCGGTAGAATTTCAACAATTTGCTAAGTGCTTCATCAACGTCAGCCGCAGAAACTTCTGCTTCTCTTTTTACAACCTTTGCTTTAGCTAACTCGATTTCAGGAACTGATGGATAGAGTTCGATAGAAGCTGTGAACTCTATGTCTTTACCGCTTTCAAAAGATTTGAGATCAATTTTTGGAGGCATCGCTGGTTTGAAATTATTGTCTTTAACAATTTTTTTCAAAGTTTCAGAAATGATTTTGTCAGCCTCGTCAGCCATGATTGATTGGCCGTATTTTTGTTTGATAACATCATCAGGAACTTGTCCTTTTCGGAAACCTTTTAACGACAAATTGCCTTTAATTTTGTTAACATTTTCATCGATTTTTTGATCAATCATTTTTTGAGGAATGATGATTTGATAATCTTTTTTTAGTTTTTTGTCTGAAGTGTTTTTAATTATTACGTCCATGCGAGAAGCCTTGATAATGTAGGTTAAAATGGATTATGGGAAAAATCTGAAGAGTAATTTACTGCAACTATTTATCGCGGTGAATTTATGCAAATATTCTAAATTAAAAAAGCTAAAAATAGCAATCAGATTTCTTTAAATTTTGTGAAAAATTTTTACGGATTTTTTTACGGATTTTGCAGATTTTTTTCTGCAATTTTTAAGTAAAGATGAGGTGATTCTGTGAGAGGGGGGTGGTGCGGACGGAGGGACTTGAACCCACATGCCGTGAGGCGCTAGATCCTAAGTCTAGTGCGTCTGCCAATTTCGCCACGTCCGCATAAGTAAAAAAATGCTGAAGATTTTTTTTAGGAATAAATCAAATTAATTCTGGCGAAAGTGGTTCCGCCAAAATTAATAAAATTTGGTCTTTTTGATTGATTTGGCAATCAATCAAAAATTTTGAAACTTTGTACTAGTTTGCAGCGATCGGATTAACGTCGATGAAAATTCTGTTTTTACGAGAACTTTTTACGAAGGTCACAATACCAGCAATTTTAGCAAAGATTGTGTGATCTTTACCCATTCCAACATTTTTACCAGGATGCCATTTTGTTCCTCTTTGACGAACAATGATGTTACCTGCTTCAACGGTTTGAGAACCGTATTTTTTAACTCCTAATCTTCTACCCGCCGAATCGCGACCGTTTCGTGAACTACCGCCGGCTTTCTTGGTGGCCATGGTTACTCCGTAATTTGATTAAACAACTCAACCAACATAAAGGCTGAAAGTTGCCGTACATATAATTTAATTAAAACTTAACTAAGCTTTAATCGACAAGATCTTGATCTCAGTATGAAACTGACGATGACCTTGTTTTCTGCGTGAATTTTGTCTTCTTCTTTTTTTGAAGATGATTACTTTTTTACCTTTGTAAGTTTTTACGATTTCAGCTTCAACTTGCGCGCCTTGAATTAGCGGGCTGCCAAATTTGGCTTCAGAGCTGTCATTTTGAAAAAACAAAACGTCGTTCAAAGTAACTTTTGAACCAACTTCACCTTCAATTTTTTCAACAGTAATTCTGTCATTTGGCGCAACGCGATATTGCTTGCCACCAGTTTGAATGATTGCGAACATTGTGATTTTAAATAAATTGGAATGTCAGAAATAAGCAGCCTAGAGCATCAAAAACTAGAGCATCAAAAACCAATCTGACAAAGAGGCGCGGCAAACTAGAGATCAAAGATTTTTTGTCAAGCTCTCATTTTTAAAAAGATTTAGGACTTATGATTTAAGATTTAGAATTTATTAATTTGCATAATCGCTAATTTTAAATTTCTGTTCATGACCAAATTATTTGAAGCCAAAAAACGTCTTTATCCCCAATCGGTAAAAGGAAAGTTTCGTAAGATAAAATCGATCTTAAATCCGATCTTTTTAGCTATTTATTTATTCACTCCATTCTTGCGATTTGATCGTGGAATTGGTGCGCCAAATCAGGCGATCTTATTTAATTTTTCCGATTCGAAAATTTATTTTTTTGGTCTCGAAATTTGGCCACAAGAAACAGTTTATTTAGCGGCGATCCTGATCATTGCAGCAATTGCCTTATTCTTTGTTACCTCGCTTTTCGGTCGAGTTTGGTGTGGATATGCATGTTTCCAAACAGTCTGGACTGACATTTTTATTGCCATAGAAAGATTTTTTCAGGGTGACCGTAATGACAGAATTATTTTAGATCGTCGTAATAATTTTGAAAAAATTTGGCGTAAAGGTTTGACGCACTTTTCTTGGATTATTGCCTCTATAATTACTGGATTGGGATTCGTGTGTTATTTCAACGACGCTTTTGAGCTCTTCAGAAATTTTGCTGCCTTGCAATTTGATTTTACAGTTGTCGGTTGGATTGCTGGAATCGCCACTTCAACTTATATTATGGCAGGTTTTGCCCGCGAACATGTTTGTACTTATATGTGTCCTTATTCGCGTTTTCAGTCGGCAATGTTTGATGAAAATACTCTAATTATTACTTACGATGAAAAGCGTGGGGAACCTCGTGGCAAAATGAAGCAACGCGAAAATCTTCCAGCGGCGCGCGGTGATTGTATAGATTGTAAATTATGTGTGGTTGTCTGCCCAACAGGAATTGACATTCGCAACGGTTTGCAGATGGAATGTATCGCCTGTGGTCTTTGTGTCGATGCCTGTGACGGTGTGATGGAAAAAATTGGCAAACCCAAAGGCTTAATTCGTTACGATACTGAAAAAAATTTACTCAATCCAGCACCACAAAATCGCTTCAAATTTTTCCGTCCGCGTACTTTTGTTTATGGTGCAATATTGTTAGTGGTATCAAGTTTGTTGATTTTCAACCTATCAACAAAATCACTCTTAGAGGTCGATGCAATTCCAGATCGCAATCCTTTATTTGTGAAGCTTTCTGATGGATCAGTTCGTAATGGATATACTTTGAAAATTATGAATAAAACGCACGAACAAAAGAATTTTGAAATCAGTGCGGTAAGTCCAAAAGAAGCGCAGATCAAGTTTCAATCTTTTGACGGTAGCGATACTAATAATGTATCGGTTGATCGTGATTCGGTGACGACAGTAAAAATATTCGTAATTTTACCTAAAGAATTTTTGGCTAAAAATTCGGAAGGTCGCGATTTTATTGATTTGTTGATTAAAGATAAATCTGGAGCTGAAGAGAAAAAAATTCAGGCGGTGTTTATTAGTTCAAACTAGAAATTGGCTTTGATCCATTTGCCATCTTCTTTTTTGTAAGAGTTAAATTTACTGGCGATTTTTTTGTAATTTGTTGCGGCCTTTTTGGCACTTTCGACATTCAACACGTCATAAAAATAAAAGATGCGAGAAAAATTGGAGAGAAATTTTTCCGTTACTTCTTCGCTCAAAACTAAATAATCAGCTTTGTTAGCGTTTTCTTCTTTATTCGAAATCACGATTGGTTGGCGTTCCATGACAAAATTTTTGTCTGAAATCAAAACGTGCGGAATAAATTTATTTTTACCGTAACTCCACAAACCATCATCAATCTCTTTAGTTTGGGCTGCATCACGGGAAAAAATCAGGGCTTTTTTATTTTCTTCCAAAATTTTCAACATGAGAGGAGCTATTGATTTCACAAGGCTCTCGTCACATTGATAAAAATTAATTTCCATTTATTTTTCGAATAAAATTTAGCGAATAATCAGCTTTAAAGCTAAAGAAGGTCGTGAAATTCTTTTAGTACATCTTCATACATTTCACGTTTAAAGGACACGATTGATTCAACAATATCATGTTTTCCTACCCATTTCCACTCTGAAAATTCTGGATCTTCAGTTTTGATGTTAATCGCAGATTCATCGCCAACAAATTCAATCAAATACCATCTTTGTTTTTGCCCCAAATATTTGCCGCCCCAGAATTTCTTCTGTAACTTGTAAGGCAAGTTATAGTAGTAATGAATCTCGCTTTTACGCAAAATACGCACGCTTTCTTTGGAAATTCCGGTTTCTTCTTTTAGTTCACGCAACATCGCTGAATCTTCATCTTCGCCAGCATCAAGACCGCCTTGTGGCATTTGCCAAGCGTCGGAATGATTATCAATTCTTTTGCCGACGAAAATTTTTTTGTCGGAGTTGATGATCATAATGCCAACGCCGCTGCGATAAAGATAGTCTGGCTTATCGCCGTTTTTTTCTAAAAGATCGGTGGAATTCATTGGTATGAGAATTTGACTTATTTGCGCTCTAAACGTAAGTTTCTGAAAGTAAAAAGGATCAGGGAAAAATCAAACTCTAAGTAGTTACATTCGAAAAATTCCCCAGAAATCTCTCAGAAATTTTTATTCTAACTCATTTCTTCCCATGAAATATATTTCTACTCGCGGCAAAGCTCCGGCTCTTTCTTTTGAAGATGTTGTATTGCAAGGATTAGCATCAGATGGCGGTTTATATGTTCCAGAATTTTTGCCAAAATTTGACAGCGCGAAAATTGCCCAAATGCGTAACATGACTTACGAAGAAATATTTTTCGAAGTTACTGAACATTTCGTTGTCGGCGAAATTGATTCTGAAACTTACAAAAAAATTATCGCAAAATCTTACAAAAATTTTTCGCACAGCGCTATTGCTCCGCTTAAACAATTAAGTCAGAACGAATTTTTACTCGAACTTTTTCACGGCCCAACTTTGGCGTTCAAAGATTTTGCGCTACAATTTTTAGGAAATTTACTCGATTATTTACTGACAAAACGTGACGAAAAAATCGTCATTATTGGTGCAACTTCTGGCGATACCGGATCGGCCGCAATCCAAGGTTGTAAAGCTTGCGAGAATGCAACGATTTTTATTTTACATCCGCATAATCGTGTTTCAGAAGTGCAAAGAAAACAGATGACTACGGTTTTAGCGGATAACGTTTTCAATATTGCTCTTGAAGGAAATTTTGATGATTGCCAAGCCATGGTCAAAAAAATGTTTGGCGATCAGAAATTCTTGAACGGCAAAAGAATGGTGGCGGTAAATTCGATCAACTTTGCTCGAATTATGGCGCAAATAGTTTATTATTTCTACGCTGCTTCAAGACTTGGTGTTAACGAAAAAACTCCAATCTCATTCTCAGTTCCAACCGGAAATTTTGGCGATATTTATGCCGGATATTTGGCGAAAAAAATGGGTTTGAATATCGCAAAATTAATTGTTGCGACTAACTCAAATGACATTTTGCACCGCTTTATGCAAAATAATGATTATAGTCGCGCCGATGCGAAAGACACGATCTCTCCAAGTATGAATATTCAAGTTTCCAGCAACTTCGAACGTTTACTTTTTGATGCTTATAAAGAAGAAAAATCAGAAGAAAAGTTGGCAGAATTAATGAAAGAATTTGAACGCGTCGGAAGTCTGAAAGCTGATGCCGAAGTGTTGAAAAAAATCAAAATAGATTTCGATTCTTACGCTTTTAGCGATGATGAAACTTTGACAAAAATTGGCGAAATATTTCATAGAACTGGTGAAGTACTTGATCCGCATAGCGCTATTGGCGTTGCTGCTAGTAATGAATTTGTTAAAAATAAATCTTACGATGGTGAATTAGTAGTAACTCTGGCAACCGCACATCCAGCGAAATTCCCGGAATCGGTAATCGAAGCAACTGGCAAAACTCCTGAGTTACCAAGCTTTATGAGTGATTTATTTTCCACTACCGAACGTATGGAAATCATCATTAATAATGTTGATAGTGTGAAAAAATTTATCTCAGAAAAAATCCAAAACTGATCTAAATGGCTCCGACAATTGGTTTCGCATTATTACTTTTAGTTTTCTCGATCAGTATCTTTTTGCCAGTTTTTAGTTATATTTCGTTTAAGAAAAACGAGATATCGCAATTAGAACAGATCGCAAAAGTTTTAACTTCGCTGATTTTTTTAAGCGCAATCGGAACTCAGATTGCGCTAATAATTTCTTACATAAATTCTGATTTTTCTGTTCAAAACGTTTACCAAAATTCCCATCATTTAAAACCGCTAATTTATAAAATTTCGGGAAGTTGGGGAAATCACGAAGGTTCGATGTTGCTCCTGATTTCAGTACTTTGTGGCTATAGTTTAGCTTTCGTTTTTTTAAGCAAAATTGCGCCGCAAAAAAAAGTTATTATCGCTTCAACTCAAAGTTTAATTATCGCTGCTTTTTCATCTTTTAGTGCTTTTGCTTCTAACCCATTTGCACGAATTTTTCCTATACCTTCAGAAGGTCTTGGCTTAAATCCAGTTTTGCAGGATGTAGGACTCGCTATGCATCCGCCAATGCTTTACACCGGATATGTCGGATTTTCTCTGATTTTTTCTTTCGCAATTGCCGGACTTTTACTTGAAAAGATTGATGAAGATTTCGCCGCGCGATTGAAAAGTTGGCTGTTTTTTTCGTACGGATTTCTGACTTTGGGAATTGGCTTGGGATCTTGGTGGGCTTATCGCGAACTCGGTTGGGGTGGATATTGGTTTTGGGATCCGGTAGAAAATGTTTCGCTCATGCCTTGGATTGCTGCGACGGCATTAATTCATTGTGTAAAATTTTTAGAGAAAAAAGAAATCTTCAAAAAATGGACGGCATTTTTGGCGATCATTACTTTTATTTTATGTTTGCTCGGAATTTTTCTTACGCGCTCTGGAATCTTAACTTCTGTCCATTCATTCGCTGTTGATACGCAGCGCGGATTTTTTGTAATTTTGTTAATCAGTTTAATTGGCGGCGCTGGGTTGTTAATATTCGGTAGCGAAGCGCATCGTCTTGAAAGTAAAAAAAGTGAATTTCACTTTTGGTCAAAAATTGGCATGATTTTGGTCAATAATTATTTTCTAGTGCTGTCCTTATTCATCGTTGTTCTTGGTACTTTATATCCACTTTTTTCACAAAGTTTCTTCGATCAATTTATTTCCATTGGACCGCAATATTATAACAAATTATTCGCCGTTTTATTAGTACCGTTTTTGATTTTTTTGAGTGCCTCTTATTTTCTAAATTACAGCGAAAAAACTTCGGCGCAGAAAATTATCAATCGTTCCAATGCCTTGATATGTCTCGTAGCGATCGCACTTACATCTTTAACATTTTTCTATCAAAAGCACGCCGATTTTTTACAAATTACGTTATTATTTTTAGCAATTTTTGCGGCACTTCTAACTATTTTATTTTTCTTCAGACACAAAAAATCTAATTTATTTTCTACCGAATCAATCAACCGCGCACCAGTAACTGCAGCTCATCTAGGGTTTGTTTTAGTTTTGATCGGTGTGATTTTGACTTCATCTTTTGACCTGACCAAAGAACTTAATATCAAAGAAAAAGACTCAATAAAAATTGCTGATTATGACATAAAATTTAGCGCCGTTGATTATCTTAAAGGACCTAATTTTGTAGCGCGTCAGGCTAATTTTGAGGTTAGTCGTGATGATGAATTTTATACTAATTTAACGCCGCAATTACGTTTTTATCCCGAGTCCGATCAAACCACTAACGAAGCGGCAATTTTGCACAGTTTTTTTGGCGATCTTTATTTGGTAATTGGTCAAAAAGACGAAAATGATTTCTATGCTTTACGCGCTTATTTTAAGCCGTTTATTTATTTGATGTGGCTTGGTTGCGCCATGATTTTTGGTGGATCAATGATTAAAATTTTTCAAAGAATTTTGGTAAAATTATGAAAAAGTTTTTTGCGATAGTTGCTGTTTTTTTTATTACTTTCTCGGCGCAAGCAAAAGTAAATTTATCCGATGTTTGGGTAGGCGAACCAGCATCAAATTTTCGTAAATTAAAAACTGTTTCGGCGAAGAAATTTATGGTGGTAACAGCTGATGAGGCTGCAAGCAAAGCAGGCGAGGAGATGTTGCAAAAAGGTGGTAACGCCATTGATGCAATTATTGCCGCGCAAATGGTATTAAATGTTGTTGAGCCACAAGCATCAGGCATTGGCGGAGGTGGATTTTTGTTGTATTATGATGCTAAAACCAAGCAAACAACTTTTTACAACGGTCGCGAAAGTGCGCCAGCAAAAGCTTCGCCAGATATGTTGTTAAAAGATGGCAAGCCAAGACAATTTAACGATGTAGTGCGTGGTGGCTTGTCAGTTGCAACTCCGGGAGCTTTAAAAATTTTAAAAGAAGTTCACGAAAAACACGGAAAACTAAAATGGGAAGAATTGTTTGAGCCAGCAATCAAATTGTCTCGCGAAGGATTTATTGTAACACCAAGACTTCACACTTTGATGGAACATATTCTTTATCTAAAAGATTTTGATGAAGCTGCGACAGTTTATCTAAAAGCCGATAAAAGTGCTTATGCCGTGGGCGATAAAATTACTAATCCAAAATTCGGTGACACTTTAGAAACTATCGCCAAAGAAGGAATAGAGCCATTTTACAAAGGAAAAATTGCCGATGATATTGTCGCGGCGGTACAAAATTCTAAAATAAATCCCGGAGTTTTGAGCAAGAAAGATTTGAAAAACTATCACAGCAAAAAAGGTGATTTGATCTGTGCTAAATATCGTGAAAAATATAAAGTTTGCTCAATGCCATTGCCAAGTTCTGGTGGTGTGACGGTTTTGCAAATTTTAGGAATTTTAGAAAATTTTGATTTAGCGAAATTGAAGCCGCAATCAGCTGAAGCGGTGCATTTAGTGATGGAGGCGACTCGTTTAGCTTATGCCGATCGTAACGAATATTTGGGTGATGTTAGCGGAGTTCCGATTGAAAAAATGCTCGATAAAAATTATTTGAAATCGCGTGCAGCTCTGATTTCAAAAGACAAAGCGATGGAAAAAGTTGAGGCAGGAAAATTTTCTGAATCAAAAAAATTAACTTTTAATAATCGTGCTGTTGAACTTCCTTCAACAACTCATTTGTCGGTTGTTGACCAGGAAGGAAACGCGATTTCTTTCACGAGTTCGATCGAATATTTCTTCGGCTCAGCTTTGATGGTTGATGGATTTTTGCTCAATAATCAAATGACCGATTTTTCGTTTTTACCAGAAATTGATGGCAAAAAGGTTGCTAATCGAATTGAGCCAAACAAACAACCTCGCAGCTCGATGACGCCAACTTTTGTTTTTGATGATCGCGATAATTTGGTTATGGTTGTCGGTTCTCCCGGAGGTCCGCGCATTATTCAATATACTCTGCGAACTATTATTGATGTGCTTGATTGGAAAATTGATGTACAAAAAGCCATTTCAATGCCAAATTATGTTGTATTAAATGATGTGGTTGAGCTTGAGAAAAAGACTTCGATTATTAAGTTGAAGAATGCTTTAGAAAAAATGGGTCACAAAACTGTGATCAAGGATTTGACCAGCGGAATTCATGCAATAACAATTTCCAATGATAATCTAAAAGGTGGCGCGGATCCTAGAAGAGACGGAGCTGTCGCCGCTAAATAAAATTAAAAATATGAAAGTAAGAATTTACAGACCGACAAAATCAGCAATGCAATCAGGCAAAAACAACATGAAGAAATGGTTGTTAGTGCCAGTTGAGCAAGAAAATGTCAGAAGCCTAAATCCTTTGATGGGTTGGACTTCTGTCGGCAATACTGAATCACAATTGAAGCTTTCTTTCTCTACCAAAGAAGCGGCGATTGAATATGCCAAATCACAAAAATTTGAATTTGAAGTGGAAGAGCCAGAAGTTTCTTCGGTGAAGAAAAAATCTTACTCTGCCAATTTTACCGGATAATTTGATGAAAAAAATCACCGAAATTTTACTGCAAAAAATCACCGAAAAATCGGCTGTGATTGAAGAATTTTTTGCAGAAAAATTTTCTCAAAATCCGCCGCTGATTTATAATTCAGTCGATTTACGCCACTCATCTTTTAAAATTGCACCAGTTGACACCAACTGTTTTCCGGCTGGTTTCAATAACTTATCGCCGGCCTCAAAAGAATTAGCAAAAAAAATTGCTGACGAATATTTAAGCGAAAATTTTCCCAACGCCAAAAAGATTTTAATCACGCCAGAAAATCACACGCAAAATTTGCGCTATTTAGAAAATGTCAGAAATCTGCAAGAAATTCTCTCTCACAAAAGAGAAGTGATGATTGGAAGTTTGATTGAAGATTTGAAAGAAGTTACGCGAATTGATTTGGAAAATAGTCACTTTGTCGAGCTTCATCCGATAAAATCTATTAATCAAAAAATCGTCGCTGGTGATTTTGTTGCCGACTTAATTGTGACAAATAACGATTTGACCTCGGGCGTTCCGCAAATTTTTAACAATATCACTGTACCGGTAATACCAAATGTTGAGCTCGGTTGGCATCGTCGAGTTAAATCGCATCATTTTGCGATTTATAATAATTTAGTAGCTGAACTTTGTTCAGAAATTGATCTAGATTCTTGGTTGATTTCAACTTTGCAAAGTGAATGCCACGATATTGATTTTAAAGAGCAAATCGGTCTTGAGCCTTTGGCAAAAGAAGTTGATGAATTATTGAAAAAAACTGCCGCAAAATATCAGCAATATGGAATTGATGAAGCGCCCTATTGTTACATTAAAGCCGATCACGGAACCTACGGAATGGCAGTTTGGCCTGTTATGTCGGGCGATGAAGTGTTGCACATCAACAAAAAAGAGCGCAACAAAATGAACATGTTGAAAGGCGCAAAACAAAATACTTCGGTACTGATTCAAGAAGGTGTTTCGACAGTTGATCGCATTAATTCTGAAATTGCCGAGCCGATGATTTATTTGATGAATGGTCAGGTAGTGGGGAATTTATTCCGCGTTAATAATAGTCGTGATGACAAAACTAATTTGAATTCTGCGGGAGCCAGTTTTTTTGATTTAAGCAATTTAAAGGAAGAGCAGCTTCAGCTTGGTGCGGCAAAAAATGATATTGCCAAAATCTATTCTCTGGTCGCAAGACTTGCGGCTTTGGCGGCAGCGGTTGAAAATCAACAAATTGTTAAAGGATAAATGTTAAACGTTAAATCGAATCGTCCATTAATTGGCATTGTTCCTGATTATCGCGAAGGTTGTGCCGGTAGTTATTCGGTAAAAAATTATTACGCACTTCGGGCGAACTATGTTGAAATGGTCAATAAAGCTGGCGGTGCTGCGGTAATTTTGACTTATGATTATGATTTGATCGATGCTTATCTAGATTCACTAGATGGGTTGGTTATCGTCGGCGGATATTTTGATATCAATCCGATGCGTTATGGTGAAAAAAATATTCATCACACTGTTAAGTTAAATGATGTGCGTGAAAATTTTGAAAATGCCTTAGGGCGCAAAGCAATTACAACAAAATTGCCTTATTTGGGAATTTGTAATGGTATGCAACTTCTCAATATTTTGCACGGTGGCAACGTAATTCAGCATATTCCAGATGAAGGGAAATATGTTGATCACGAACAATCGCACATCGAAGGATTTAACGATTACACAACCGGATATCACGAAGTTCACATTGATAAAAATTCCAAGCTTTTCGGAATTATTGGTGAAGAGAAAATCATAACTAACTCATCACATCATCAAGCTGCAAAGAATGCTGGTGCTGGTTTGGAAGTTGTTGGAAAAGCACATGATGGAATTATTGAGGCGATTGAAAAACCAACTCATCCATTTTGTATCGGTGTACAATGGCATCCTGAATTTGAGGTGTCACAGGCTGATAAAAAGATTTTTGAAAGTTTTGTTGCGGCAGCGCAAAGTTATAAAGATTCGAAAACAAAATAATGGCACTGTCGCAAATCAAGTTTTTCGTTGAAATTTTCACAATTCTAAATTTTTTGAAACGCACCTACAGCTAGGTACGCTTACCTTTCAAAAAATTTATAATCATAAAAATTTCTTAGAAAAACTTGATTTGCGACAGTGCCATAATTTACTGAATTGCGACGTGGCGATTCGCAATCAATTAACGTATAATCACTAAAAAAATGTCAGAAGAAAAAGGAATCCGTATTGCCAAATATATCGCTCATGCCGGAATTTGTTCGCGTCGTGAAGCAGAAGTGTTAGTTGCGGAAGGTCGCGTAAAAGTAAATGGTCAAGTTATCGAATCGCCGGCGACTTTGATTACTGATCATTCGGTGAAGATTGATGATAAATTAATTTCGGTGGCGAAAGAAATCCGTCTGTGGATCTTCCACAAGCCAAAAGGCATTATCACAACCAGCAAAGATGAAAAAAATCGCAAAACTATTTTCGATTTATTGCCGAAAAATTTGCCACGTGTCGTTTCAGTTGGTCGTCTCGATTTTAATACTGAAGGTCTTTTATTGCTGACAAATAATGGTGATTTTGCCCGTCATTTAGAATTGCCGAAAAATAAAATTTCCCGTGTTTATCGCGCTCGTGTTTTTGGAAAAATTAATCATGACAGATTAAAAAGATTAGAAAAAGGTATCACGGTTGATGGTGTGAGATACGGTTCAATTAAAGTGAATGTTGATAGTGAAGGTGATTCAAATTCTTGGCTTACGATTACTTTGGAAGAGGGAAAAAATCGTGAAATTAGAAAGGTGATGGAAGAGTTGGGATTGCAAGTCAATCGCTTGATTCGAGTTTCTTATGGTCCTTTAGAATTAGGAAATTCAAAGGTTGGTGACGTGGTAGAAGTTTCACGGTTAACTCTTAAAAAATATTTCGGCGAAAATTTTAAATTTTAAAATAAATGCCTTTCATCACCATCAGATCTCTTATTTCCAATAATTTAAGAAATCTTGATGATAATGGTGATTGGATTTCAGGCGATGATTACTTACAGGAGAAGCGAAACTCTGAGTTAGCAGATTATGCTCCGGCGCAGCATTCGGACAAGGTGTCGGATTTAGTTACTCAATTGATTTTAATGCGTTTGGCTCAACCTTCTCGTACCATGCTTTCGAGCATGTCAGTGGCAAGAGTTTTTAGACTCAGTACCAGGGATGGTAAAAGTTCGATGATGAATAAAGCTCAATTTTTTCAAGAAAACGCTGAAAAAAGTAACAAAACTTTTGAAGAAGATGTATCGCACAGAGTTCGTGCTCACAGAACTCCTCCTAATATGAGCTATTTTCAAGAGGCAGTGGATGATTACAAAAAAGCTTTCCGCAATTGGAAGGGAATGTCGCCAGAATACAGAAGTAGACAGATTGCCAATATGTATGAAGTTCAGATGAAGAGTGTGATTATTCCTGGCGCAATTGTGAATCATTTTGCTGGAGAATATGATCTTTCGGAAACATCAATTGCTTTAATAAATGCAATTCTAAGTAGTGGGTTGATGGTTTGGCAACGTGATCCAGCTACCAGATTTAATGCAATTAATGCTTATGGTAGTGATCCTGGTAGTCGAGATTTATTCACCATTAAGAAAGAAGAATATCGTGGTGATTATGAAGAATTGCAGAAAAGAATAGATACCTACAAATATAACGCGCCGTATCAGAGAGTGATGTACTCGATTAAAATCGCCGGTAACGCAGCTTCGATTTATACTAGTAGGCCAGCTGCAAAAGCGATTGTGAGTAATCTAGAAGATATAATTGAACAAAATGGAACATTAACGAAAGATCGCGTAGAGGATATTCTTACCTACTCATTTCGTGCTGCATGGTCGATGTCTAATAATATTGCTGATCGATTATTAAGTTTAGCTTCGGTTGGTACGCAGAAATATGAAGAAGTTCATCAGGAATTTTTAAAAGATTTTAAAAGTTTCAAATTAACTGATTTTAGAAGATTAAGGGCGGGTGGCGCTGCTGGAATGGCGAGTTCTTTAATTAAAGTAACGATATTAGCAGATGGTCCAAAATTATATCGAAGTTTCGATAAAATGATGAAAGAAGGTTTAGCGGAAGAAACAACGGAGGAGAAGCCAGGAACTTCTGTTTCTGCGCCTAAGGCAAAAAAAACTGCAGTTGCAGAAGAGCAAAAATCTAACGTAAAATAACTTAGCCGCTGGTGATGATTTTTAAACAATCATCATAATTAAAAAGTTGTAGCAAGATCTTATATTTATGGCTTGGAGCAGTTCTTAAATCACGATCTTGATTCAAAATCAGCTGAGCATTTCGATGAGCAATCTTCAATAAATCAGAATCAAAACTTAAGTCGGCGATTTTAAATTCAGGAAAACCACTTTGTTTAGTCCCAAGTAATTCACCACTTCCGCGCAGTTTTAAATCTTCTTCGGCGATAAAAAATCCATCGTTGGAATTTCGCAAAATATCTAATCTGGTGCGCTGTTTTACGCCGAATTTCTCGCCATATAATAAAATGCAGAACGATTTTTTTTCTGATCGGCCAACGCGTCCACGAAGTTGGTGAAGTTGTGACAGTCCAAAATTTTCTGAGTTTTCAATTAAAATTACGGTGGCATCAGGAACATCAATTCCAACTTCAATCACAGTGGTTGCAACCAGTATTTTTGAAGTTCCAAGGGGATCGGCAAATTCAGCCATGATTTTTTCTTTATCTTTTTCCTTCATTTTTCCGTGGAGTAATCGGACTTTTTCAGTGCCGAAAATTTTTACCAATTCTTCATGTTTTTGGGTGACGTTGGCCAACGCAATTTCATCGCTCATTTCTGAGTCTTCTGATTTTGCAATTGCCGGACAGATCCAATAAATTTTTTCACCATTTTTAATCGCACGTTCAATCGCCTGATAGAGTTGGCCAATCTTTTTTGCTGACATCACTAAAGTTTCAATTGGCTGACGATTTTTTGGTTTTTCTGCTAAAATTGAAATATCCATATCACCGTACAAACCCATCATCAAGCTTCGTGGAATAGGGGTCGCACTCATTAATAAAGTATCAACATCTTGGCCTTTTTCGACTAATTTCAAACGCTGCATTACACCAAAACGATGTTGCTCATCAATGATTGCCAGCCCTAAATTCTGGAATTTAACATCATCTTCCAAAACAGCGTGAGTACTGATTAAAATGTTAATTTTTCCGTTCGCTAAATTGTTCAGAATTTTTTCTCTTTGTTTTTTTGTTGTGTCAGAAGTGAGGATTTCTGTAACTATTTCCTCTTTTTGCAAAAGCCTTTGGAAATAGTGCAGGTGCTGTTTTGCTAGTACTGTTGTCGGTGCAATAACGCAGACTTGTTTATTTTGCAAAATGGTGTGCAGGCTTGATATTATTGCCACCACGGTTTTTCCGCTGCCAACATCACCTTGCAAAAGTCGTAACATTTTTTTGTCAGAATTAATTTCTGCAGAAATTTCAGAAATGGCTTTGAGTTGCGATTGCGTTAGATCAAAGGGTAGTGATTTTAAAAATTCCTCGATCGAATTTTTATTCGAAGAAGCTTGGAATTTCTTGTGAGTTTGTCCTTTATTTTTAGCCATCAAAACGGCGATTTGCCAAGCTAGAAGCTCGTCATAGGCCAGACGTTTACGGTTTAAATTATGTAAAGAAAAATCATCTTCATCTTGTGGATTGTGTAGATTTTTCAGCGCTTTAGCTAAGTTGGGCCAATTCTTTTGTTGAAGAAGATTAGAGTCGATCCAATCAACATCTTCTTCATTTAATTTTGATAGGCTTTCTTGAATTTTTTTAGTCAAAAATTTTTGTGAAACTGTCGAGCTTAGAGGATAAATTACATTAATTTTAGATAGAGTTTCGATTTGTGTTGCCGGTACAATTTCTTGCGGATGGATGATTTGATTTTCGCCATTTATTTTTTTTAGCGTTCCCAAAACTGCAATTTCAGAGCCAATAGGCATTTTAGAAATTTGCGAAGGAAAGATTTTGAAAAAGATTAATGAGATAAATCCTGTCGGGGTATAACAAGTTACTTTGTAAGGTTGTTTTGAGGTTTTTGGCTTTTGATGTGCTTCAACTTTTGCTCGAATAATAATTAATGAATCGTCGGGTGTTTCGAAAAGTCTTGGCAGAATCAGAACTTTTTCAGCTCGAATCGGAAGGTGCAAAAGTAAATCAAAAATACGATTGCCACCAATAAGATTTTGTAAAAATTTTGCGATTGTTGGACCAACTCTTGGTAGGAAAGATAAGGGAAGTAGCAGGTTTTTATGACTCATCAGCTATTGTCAGTTGTGAAAGTTACGGGTTGGAATTTTCTGAATTATTCTTCACCGCGCTGATTGCGACGATTTTCGTCACGTTTTTTAATTGTTTCGCGTTTATCGTAAAGTTTTTTGCCACGACCCAAACCAATCAAAACTTTGGCAAAATTCTTTTTGTTGAAAAAAATTTTTATCGGAACAGCTGAATATCCCTGGATTTGCATTTTACCGGCAATTTTATCCAACTGTTTTTTGTGGAGTAAAAGTTTACGCTTTCTTTTGGGATCATGATTAAATTTATTCGCACCTTTATATTCGGTGATGTTGGAATTGATCAAATAAAGTTCACCCTGAGATTCAGCGATATAAGACTCGTTCAAAGAAGCTTTGCCTTCGCGAATTGATTTTACTTCGCTGCCTAAAAGTATAATTCCAGCCTCTATTTCTTCTTCAATGGCGTAATTAAAATGTGCTTTGCGGTTTAAAATCTGCATAAATTATGTTCGACGAAAATGGTTATATGACAATTCTTAGCGGTTAATAACTTTATGTTGCAATTAAAAATACTGATCGTTAGTTTGCGCGCCTCTTTTTGCCCCGTAGGAATATAGTTTTGGATGGTCTTTTTTAAGAAAATCAGGCGATAGAAAAAGCGGGTTGAAGTCTTGAAGATCAAGGTTTCGCGAGCCCTGGGCAAATCACTTCTTTTTACAAATAAATTTTTTAAAATTATGGCTCTTTACGAGACTGTTTTTATTGCTAGACAAGATCTAACTGCTGAAGACGTTGATGCTTTGTCGAGCAAATTGGCTAAAATTATCACAGATGGTAATGGTAAAATCGTTTCCAAAGAATACTGGGGACTACGCAATTTGGCCTATAAAGTTAAGAAAAATGCTCGTGGTCACTACGTTCTTTTCAATATTGATGCTGAATATCAAGCAGTAGCTGAGTTAAACCGCGTTATTGGTTATAACGAAGATATCATCAGAAGCTTAACTTTCGCAGTTGAGTCCCATTTCGAAGAATCTGAATTATTTGTTTCTGGCAATGCCAAAGACTACAAAGCTGGTAAAGTTCCAGTTAAAAAAGAACCAAGCAAAATTGATTTGGTCCTTGATCAAGTTCAATTCGAAGCATAATTTTTGAGGTCAATATGGTTGCTAAAGTAGCGAAAAAAAATAACAAAAACACTAACTACAATAACGAAAACGAAGGTGAAGAAGGATACGTAAAAGTGTCTTTAGTTAACCAAAGCGTTTTTATCAGAAAGAAAAAGTCTTGCCCTCTTCGCGATATTTCAATCGCTGAAATCAACTACAAAAACTTGCGACTTTTGAACAAGTTTTTGTCTGAAAGAGGTAAAATTATTCCAAGCAGAATCACTAACGTTACAGTAAAAAAGCAAAAAGCTTTGGCTAACGCAATTAAAAGAGCGCGCCACTTGGCTTTGATTTCTCCGATCAGCAAAGACGTAACTTCAAACTAAATTTCCAAGAATCATGAAAATTATTTTAACAGCCGCAGTTTCTAAATTGGGAAAAATTGGCGATGTAGTTGAAGTAACAAACGGCTACGCAAAAAACTTTTTGATCCCAAGCAAAAAAGCTATTTGTTTTACTCCAAACAATTACAAAATTTTTGAATCTAAGAAGCAGGAATTTGAAAAACAAAATAATGACGATCTTTCTGCTGCAAATAGAGTCAAAGAAGCTCTTTCTGGCAAGGACGTTATCATTATTGAAAACGCATCTGATGACGGCAGACTTTACGGTTCAGTAAGTTCTAGCGTTATTGCTGCAAAGATTAACGAAGTTTTAAAAAACAAATCCGTTGCCAAAGCAAACATCTTCCTAAAAAAACCTATTAAGGAAATTGGTATTTCAGAAGTTTCAGTTGTTTTACACTCTGATGTTGAAATTAGAGCAAGATTAATTGTTACTAGAAGTGAATCAGAAGTTGAAGCTCTTTTAAAAGCAGAAAGAAAATCTGAAAGAGCGGAAAAAAAATCCGAAGTAGCAGAAGAAGTTTTTTCTGAAGAGGTTGCTGTTGAAAAATCAGAAAAACCAAAAAAACCAAGAAAGAAAAAAGCTGATTCAGCTGAATAACTTTTCTTAAAAAGTTTTTAGAAAAAATGACCGCTCTCAAATTTAGTTTTGAGAGCGGTTTTTTATTGCGCGTTTTTTGACAAAAAAATTTCTTTAAATTTTTTTTATCACAAATCTTTTAACAAAATAATGTCTTTATACCCCTAATAGGGTATGACGAGCGCTTTGTTATAAAGGGTCAAAACGTATTTAGTAAATATTGGATAATTTTTTTGTTTTTGTGTGGTGAAATTTTTTTTTAATTTTTTTTAACTTTTTTTTCATCACATTGCCGCAAAGCGTTGATAATAAAGGCTTAAGGGCATATAAAAGAATCTTTATAAACTATCTTGACTTCTAAATTCTTAGCTGATTATAATACACGCCCTCCTAACTTTTTGGAATGATTTATTAAAAGATAGTCTTTCGGTAAAACGATGTGACGCTTTAATCGATACATATAAAGCTTAGTTAGTTTAAAACTAATCCCTTCAAAATTTCTTCGAAGACAAAATGCTCAAAAGCAGCAGCTTTTGAGTCTTTGTTGTTTGAAATTTTTTGAGATGGAGAGATTGCTGTTTAAATCGTGAATAATTGATAACTAGAGAATACCGCAATTAATGGTTCGAGAAATCGAACATCAAATTGCAAATATATAAATCTCAAGAGCCAATAGATCTTATGTGCAGATTTTATTCTGCACATAACTTTGGAAAGTAAGCAAAGTAAGGGCATTCGACGGATGCCTTGGCGTAGAAAGGCGATGAAGGACGTAACAGGCTGCGATAAGCCTCGGGTAGCTGCCAATAAGCTTTGATCCGAGGATTTCCGAATGGGGTAACCCACTCTCTTTTAGAGAGTATCTTTAACTGAATTAATAGGTTAAGGAAGGCATACCTAGTGAACTGAAATATCTAAGTAGCTAGAGGAAAGGACATCAACAGAGACTCCGTTAGTAGTGACGAGCGAACGCGGACCAGGCCAGTCCTGATGACTTGTTAATTAGAATAACCTGGAAAGGTTAACCATAGTGGGTGATAGTCCCGTATAGATAACAACAAATTGTCAGGCGCGAGTAGGGCGGGACACGTGAAATCCTGTCTGAACATGGGTGGACCAGTTCATCCAAGCCTAAGTACTAATCTACGACCGATAGTGCACAAGTACCGTGAGGGAAAGGTGAAAAGAACCCCGATAAGGGGAGTGAAATAGATACTGAAATCGAATGCCTACAAGCAGTAGGAGGGGACTTGTTCCCTGACTGCGTACCTTTTGTATAATGGGTCGGCGAGTTAATTTTGTCGTGCGAGCTTAAGCCGTAAGGTGTAGGCGCAGCGAAAGCGAGTCCTAACAGGGCGCATAGTACGGCGAATTAGACCCGAAACTAGATGAGCTAGTCATGGCCAGGTTGAAGGTAGGGTAACACCTACTGGAGGACCGAACTCATTAATGTTGCAAAATTACGAGATGAGCTGTGATTAGGGGTGAAAGGCTAAACAAATCTAGATATAGCTGGTTCTCCGCGAAATCTATTTAGGTAGGGCGTTGAATGATTACTGTTGGGGGTAGAGCACTGTCAAGGCTAGGGGGTCCAAAAGACTTACCAAACCTTAACAAACTCCAAATACCAACAAGTACAGTTCAGCAGGCAGACGGCGGGTGCTAAGGTCCGTCGTCGAGAGGGAAACAGCCCAGACCATCGTCTAAGGTCCCTAAATTATCACTAAGTGGGAAAGGAAGTGAAGAGGCCAAAACAACCAGGAGGTTGGCTTAGAAGCAGCCATCCTTTAAAGAAAGCGTAATAGCTCACTGGTCTAATTAAGCCTTTTTGCGCCGAAAATGTAACGGGGCTAAAGTGATATACCGAAGACATGGATTCATTACTATTGTTGTAATGAGTGGTAGCGGAGCGTTGTGTAAGTCTGTGAAGGTGAATCGTTAGGTTTGCTGGAGATATCACAAGTGAGAATGCCGACATGAGTAACGATAAAAAATGTGAGAAACATTTTCGCCGAAAATCCAAGGTTTCCTGCGTAAAGTTAATCTGCGCAGGGTTAGTCGGAACCTAAGGCGAGGCCGAAAGGCGTAGTCGATGGCAATCAGGTTAATATTCCTGAACCGAGTGGTGAGTGACGGAGCGTTCTTTTCTGTATTGTTCCCATGGACATGGCGCAGTGCAGCGAAGTTGCTTCCAGGAAATAGCCCCACGTTAAGTCCGTACCAAAACCGACACAGGTGGATGAGTTGAAGATACTAAGGCGCTTGAGAGAACTACACTGAAGGAACTAGGCAAAATGCATCCGTAACTTCGGGAAAAGGATGGCCTGTCACAACGCAAGTTGGGATGGGTGGCACAGAAATGGGGGTAGCAACTGTTTACCAAAAACACAGGGCTCTGCTAAATCATTAAGATGAAGTATAGGGTCTGACGCCTGCCCGGTGCTGGAAGGTTAATTGATGGTGTGCAAGCACCTGATCGAAGCCCCAGTAAACGGCGGCCGTAACTATGACGGTCCTAAGGTAGCGAAATTCCTTGTCGGGTAAGTTCCGACCCGCACGAATGGCGTAATGACTTCCCCTCTGTCTCCAGTGTAGACTCAGTGAAATTGAATTTGCCGTTAAGATGCGGTATTCCTGCGGTTAGACGGAAAGACCCCGTGCACCTTTACTATAACTTTACACTGAACTCAAAAATAAGATATGTAGGATAGGTGGTAGACTTTGAAGCGCTCTCGCTAGGGAGCGTGGAGTCGTCCTTGAAATACCACTCTTCTTCTTTTTGAATTCTAACTAGAGTGAATATATCTTCACTTAGGACACTGTATGGTGGGTAGTTTGACTGGGGCG
>JACCEE010412480.1_pt1 | contig 90099 bp, 90 predicted proteins | sample 7449931 | NCBI WGS metagenome assembly JACCEE01 (sample SAMN15323457, study PRJNA562643) | freshwater metagenome | isolation source: river surface water | place: USA:Blue River Watershed | collected 2017-08-19
ATAAATTAAAACCTCCCCTATTTTAAAATAGGGAAGGTTTATTAATTATTTACACAAAAACAGCTAAAGTATAAAAAAATTGAATTAATTTTTGTTTTTAGTTCCTAAAGCAGCACTCGGATCATCCTCATACATAGCGGGTAGCGAATGCGCGATACCTTTATGGCAATCAATACAAGTTTTATGTTCATCAAAGCCTTTAATATGTTGTTTGACCGAACGGCGGCGTTGTTCAAGATAATCCATCGCTTGTTCATCATGACAATTGCGACATTCACGCGAATCGGTTTCTTTCATTGTTGTCCACACATGACGCGCTAGAATTAAACGCTTCGCTTCGAATTTTTCGGGGGTATTTACTGAACCTAAAACTTTGTGATACAGCTCGTTGCTGGCTTGAATTTTACGCACGACTTTATGTACCCAATCTTTGGGGACATGACAATCGGGACAAGTGGCGCGAACGCCGCTACGATTGGTGTAATGAATGGTGTTTTGATATTCTTTATAAACATTTTCCTCCATCTCATGACAAGAAATACAAAACGCTTCTTTATTCGTTGCTTCCATTGCTGTATTGAATCCGCCCCAAAAAATAATGCCAGCAATAAAACCCACCGCAAAAATGCTTCCTAATGCAAAACGTGCTGAGGGTGTTTTTAGCCACAGCCAAAAGGCTTGTAATCTCACTGCGAACTTTTCCATCATAGCCCTCACTTTGTAGGTTGAAAATCATTACTGATCCACGCTTCACCATCGATTTGTGGAACATGGCATTGGACACAAAAATACCGTCGTCCAGCGATTTTCGTACTGACAACGCCGTCACGATTAAAATAGTGAGTCAGCGAAACTGGCGTTGCTCCACTTAAGCCAGCATTGTCCTTACTGTGACAAGTGAGACATTTGTTGAATTTCAAATTGATGACATAACCTTTGGTCGTATGGGGAATAATTGGCGGTTGTTGGGGATAATTCCGTGGTTGAGGTTCAGTATCAGCCCATTTTTTGAGATCGGGTACAGGAGATAATTCTTTTAATACTGCATTATTTTCTAAAGTTTGTTGAGCCGCAGACAGTTCAGCATACAAAGTATGATTAAATAAAATCAGTAACATGAATAATAAGAATTTCATGATTTTCCCCCTTAAGCCCTTTCAATTTTTACAGCGCATTTTTTATAGTCAGTTTCTTTAGAAATTGGACAAGTGGCATCCAAAGTTAATTTATTGACCAGACGTTTAGCATCAAACCAAGGAATAAAAACTAAGCCTATCGGTGGTTTATTGCGCCCGCGAGTTTCGACTTGTGCCAACATTTTGCCACGACGAGAACTGATTGCTGCTGTCATACCGCGACGTAATCCGCGTTTTTTCGCATCATCTGGGTGCATAAATACGACGGCTTCAGGAAACGCTTTGTACAATTCTGGGACTCGCTGCGTCATAGAACCCGAATGCCAATGTTCCAATACGCGACCGGTACTCAACCATAAATCAAATTCTTGATCCGGCATTTCTGGCGGTGCTTGATAAGGCAGAGCAAAAATCACTGCTTTTCCATCAGGTTTACCATAAAAATACACTTCGCCTTGAGCAGCGGTGTAATAAGATTCTGTGGGAATCGCTGGAGGATTAGCATCTGCTAATTTGACATAGGGATCGTAACCTTGGCGAAACCGCCATTGTGTTTCTTTACCGTTAACGACAGGCCACCGCAATCCACGCACTTGATGATAAACGTCAAAAGGGGCTAAATCATGACCGTGACCGCGACCAAAAGTAGCGTATTCTTCAAATAAGCCTTTTTGCAAATAAAAACCGAAATGTTCGGATTCATCATTGGCAAATTCTTTATTTAATTGCGATAAAGGAAATTGATTCACCACTTTATTAGCAAATAAAATATCGTACAAAGTTTTATCTTTGTATTCAGGTTTTTTAGCGATTAAATCCGCTGACCAGACTTCACTGACTTTAAAATATTTAGAAAATTCAACCAATTGCCATAAATCGGATTGTGATTCTCCTGGAGCTTTAACTTGTTGATGCCAAAATTGTGTACGTCGTTCTGCATTACCGTAAGCTCCTTCTTTTTCTACCCACATCGCGGTTGGCAAAATTAAATCCGCTGCCATCGCAGTGATGGTGGGATAAGGGTCTGATACCACAATAAAATTATCCGGATGACGATAGCCCGGGAGCGTTTCCTCATTCAAGTTAGCGGCGGCTTGCATATTATTAGTACACATCACCCAATACGCATTCAATTTGCCATCTTTTAACATGCGATTTTGCTGCACTGCATGATAGCCATTTTTCTCAGGAATCGTGCCTTCGGGGAGTTGCCAGATTTTTTCGGCTTTATCACGATGCTCTTTTTTAGTGACCAACATATCTGCGGGTAAACGATGAGAAAAAGTGCCAACCTCACGCGCTGTCCCGCAAGCAGACGGTTGTCCGGTGAGTGAAAAAGGACTGTTTCCGGGTTCAGCGATTTTGCCGGTGAGCAAATGAATGTTGTAAATCAGATTATTCGCCCAAGTTCCACGAGTATGTTGATTAAATCCCATTGTCCAAAATGAAGTGACTTTGCGTGCGGGATCAGCATACAGTTGTGCTAAAGCGAGTAAATCGGCTTTGGGAACTGCGGAAATTTCATGAGTTTTATCTAAGGTATAGTCAGCAACAAATTTTTTGTAAGTTTCAAAATCAATTGGTACTGAATCGTTGGCTTTATCGGCTTGTTTTGCCGTTTGCTCTAATGGATGTGTTGGACGTAAACCATAGCCAATATCGGTATTACCTTTAGCAAAATTAACGTGCTTTTTAATAAAGTCCTGATTAATTTGATTATTTTCAATCAAATAATGCGCAATAAAATTTAAAATCGCTAAATCACTTTGCGGGGTAAAAACCAATTTGACATCAGCCAAATCAAAACAACGGTTTTCGTAGGTTGAAAGCACGGCGATTTTCACTTCAGGATTGCTTAAGCGACGCTCAGTGATCCGCGACCACAAAACAGGGTGCATTTCTGCCATATTAGACCCCCATAATACAAAAGCAGTCGCGTGTTCAATATCGTCATAACAGCCCATAGGTTCATCGATACCAAAAGTACGCATAAAACCGGTGACTGCTGAAGCCATACAATGACGTGCGTTTGGGTCTAAATTATTAGAGCGAAAACCGGCTTTCATCAATTTAGCAGCCGCATAACCTTCCCATATCGTCCACTGCCCTGAACCAAACATCCCTACTGAAGTTGCGCCTTTAGTTTTTAAAGCGGCTTTCCATTTTTCCGCCATTACGCTGAAGGCTTTATCCCAACTGACGGGAGTAAATTCGCCATTTTTGTCATATTGCCCATTTTTCATCCGTAATAAAGGATGGGTTAAACGGTCATGACCGTACATAATTTTGGCTAAAAAATAGCCTTTGACACAATTTAGTCCTTTATTCACCGGAGATTCTGGATCGCCTTGTGTGGCAACTACTCGTCCATTTTCCGTTCCAACCAGTACGCTACAGCCAGTGCCACAAAATCGACAAGGTGCTTTTTCCCAGCGAATCGTATTTTCCGTAGCGGCTAAAGCCAGTTTAGGTAAAAAAAAATTGACTCCCGCGACAGCGGCTGTAGCAGCAATCGCATTCAGTTTTATAAATTCCCTGCGCGTTAAAAGTAAATGATTCATGATTTCCCCCCGAGTTAAAATGAAGGCGTGTCCACTTGATGGTAAACCAAGGTCGCGGATAACACGCCTGTTAAAGTTTGTATAGCGGCAATACAATTGTGGATGGCTTCATCATGCTCATGTTCGATGGTAATCACAAGTTGTCCATTTTCAGTCACATAATGAATTTGTGCGTCTAAAGTAGCGATTTGTGTAGCAACTTGTTCGGTATAATCCGGCAAAGTCACCACAATAATTCCAACGATATTCATTTTTAATAAAACGGATAAAAAGATTTAAATGAACGTTCGATTTTATTTTAATAAATTATTTCAAATAAATATCATAACGAATTAATTTACTGTGCAAACTAAAACTGGGATTTTTCACTAAAGGTGGGGCGTAATCCGGACTTTTAATCACAACCCGTTTTAATGCACAATGTTTAGCGATGGCAAATAATTCATGTTTATCTATATCTTCACCAATTAATTGCTGTAAAATTTGAATTGGCTTTTTAGCTAATGCCATTTTGGGTTTTGGCGGAAACATAGGGTCTAAATAAATACAGTCCGCTTGAGTAATCTGTGGCAATAATTCAATAGCATTGCCTTTTATTAAGGGAGGTAAATGCAATTGTGCTTTGATAAACCAAGATTGTTGAGCCAATTGTTGAAATCCATCACTTAATAATGCGTGCATAATTGGCGATCTTTCAATACATTGTAATGAATATCCCATGCGAAAAATCGCTAAACTATCTTGTCCCCAACCGGTTGTTGCATCAATAATTGTTTTACAACGTCCTAATGCTTGTGCCAATATTCCTTTTTTTGCAGCGGGATAACTATATTGTTCACCATATCTAGGTTCAATTTTGACAAATAGCCCCTCAGTATTTAAAGAATCAGCGGTTAATAAAACTAATCGCTGTTGTCGATAAGTTAATAATAAAGTCGGCGGAAATTGCGGATTTGATTCATCAATTAACGCTAATTGTAAATGGTTAGCTAATTGTTGACATTGTGGTGAATATTCTGTTTGATTCCAAATTGCGATTGCTAATGATGGATTATTCATTATGAATTACAATTCACGAGTGGCATTAAATTGAATATCTGGCCAGCGTTCTTCAGTTAATTCTAAATTCACTCGACTGGTTGCTAAATAAACTAAAAATCCTCCGCCATCTTCGGCTAAATAATCAAATAATTTTTTCTTAAATTCTTCTAATTTAACCGGATTTTGACAGCTAATCCAACGTACACTATGAACCCCAATAAATTCATAAACACATTCAACATTATATTCGTGTTTTAATCGAAAAGCGGTCACATCAAATTGTAAAATACCTACCGCCCCTAAAATTAAATCATTATTTTTTAATGGACGAAATAATTGTGTAGCGCCTTCTTCAGTTAATTGTACTAAACCTTTTTGCAAAGCTTTGGCACGCAAGGGGTCTTTTAAAATAACGCGGCGAAATAATTCAGGAGCAAAATAAGGAATGCCGCCGTATTTTAAATTCTCGCCTTGGGTAAAAGTATCTCCCACTTGAATTGTGCCATGATTATGTAAACCAATAATATCTCCTGAATAAGCTTCTTCAATATTTTTACGACTATCTGCTTGAAAAGTAATAGCATTAGCGACTTGAATATTTTTGCCAATTCGCACTTGATGTAATTTCATTCCTTTGTCAAATTTACCTGAACAAATGCGTAAAAAGGCAATTCGATCTCGATGTGCTGGATCCATATTCGCTTGAACTTTAAAAACAAAGCCAGAAAACTGCTCTTCATTTGCCGAAACTAATCGTTGCTCAGTTATTCTCGATTGTGGAAAAGGGGCATATTCAGCTAACGCATCTAATAATTCCAAAATGCCAAAATTATTAATTGCCGATCCAAAAAATACCGGGGTTAATTCGCCAGTTAAATAAGCTTTTAAATCAAATTGATGGCTCGCGCCATTCACTAATTCAATTTCATCGCGTAATTCTTCAGCTTGTAATCCCAATAACTGATCTAATTGTGGATTATTCAATCCTTTAATAATCGTTGATTGGGCAATTTTTCCGCCATGTTGCGCACTAAATAAATGAATTTCATCTTTATATAAATGATAAACGCCTTTAAATCTTTTTCCCATTCCAATTGGCCAAGTCATGGGGGCGCATTGAATTTTTAATACGCTTTCGACCTCATCCATTAATTCAATCGGTTCGCGTCCTTCACGATCTAATTTATTAATAAAAGTCAAAATAGGCGTTGCGCGTAATCGACAAACTTCCATTAAATTAATCGTGCGTTCTTCCACGCCTTTTGCCACATCAATCACCATTAAAGCCGAATCGACAGCGGTTAAAGTGCGATAAGTATCTTCAGAAAAATCCTCATGACCTGGGGTATCTAATAAATTAATCACGCAATCACGATGTTCAAATTGCATTACCGAAGTTGTGACCGAAATTCCCCGTTCTTTTTCCATTGCCATCCAATCAGAAGTGGCATGACGCGCCGCTTTTCGTCCTTTAACTGAACCGGCTAATTGAATTGCCCCGCTATATAATAATAATTTCTCAGTAACTGTAGTTTTTCCAGCATCTGGATGTGAAATAATTGCGAAAGTTCGCCGACGTTGAATTTCTGTTAAAAAGGCAGACATATTTACTATTTTAAGTGATTAATAAAAAGTTAAAATTAAAAAATAATCGGTTTTAATAATGGCATCAAGCATTAAATTCAATTTCATAACCCGCAAATTTACGCACATTCAGTACGCCTTGATCAAAAATTAAATATTGTCCTTTTATTCCTAATAAAATCGCAGAAATAACAGGCGTTTTATCTAAATTAAAGGCTTTGATTTTTGCTGGATAGTGTTGAATAGGAAATTCAATTTGAGTTATCGCTTGATCATGAATGGGTATTAACCCATTTTCACCAAATTGTTGATAAATTTTCGTATATTCAATTGCGGTTTTAGTGAATAAAGATTCAGCAATCGATACCAAATCTAATTTTGCTGGTAATTGTTTTAACATTTGTTGCCATTGCGTTTTATCACTGATATGTTTTGCTAATATCATTTCGGCTAAACCAGCGATTTGTCGCGTTTGAGCCATTAAAATCGGCAAGGCTTGAATTGCGCCTTGATCTATCCACCGAGTTGGAATTTGTGTTTGTCTAGTGATTCCCACTTTCGCTTGAGAAGAATTCGCTAAATAAACAATATGTGGTTGAAAACAAAAATCCTTTGCCCATTCTGGTTCACGACAAGTACCTTGCGCATAATGACAAGTATGCGGTTTGACAATACATAAATCACAAGCGGCTAATTGTATAAAACAACGATAACAATATCCTTGATTAAATGTTTTCTTAATATTTTTTTGACAATGAATACAAAATAATTGTCCGGTAACATTTAATTTTAATTCATGACCGATTAATCGATTTAACGGAATGAATTGTTGATTTAACGGTAGAAAATATTGAATTGGATGCGCCCATTCTGTACGCATTTTTTGGATTGTCCCGCGCATAGTTAGCTCCTATTTCAAGAGTAGCTTGATTAAAATGAGTTTACCATTAAGCTTTAATTTTGATTAAAAAATAACTGCAAACGTTGTTTAAGAGTTATTTTTAATTTTTTTAAGGATTGATAAATTTGAGTTTGACTGACTTTTTGATGCGCCCAGTGTAAACAAAAGCCAATTTTACGATTTAACCACGCAATCCAAATAAAAGTTAATAATTGCGGTTTGGCTAATTTAAAAAATCGTGCAACAAATAAAGTACCGAATAATTTTGCCACTATTTCTAAAATTATTCCGTGAATCCATAAACCTTGCGCTAATAAAAATAGGGCAAATAAATTAATCGGTGTCACAATCAATATTGGAATACTAATTGCAATTAAAGCTTGATAACGTGAAGCGTGAATCAGCCAATTTTCAAAATGAATTAAGCCTAAATGTACTGCTAGAAAATGCCCAATGGCTGATAAAGTTTCCCATAGCCATTCTTCAATTAAGAGTAAAATAGCTAATAGAGAAATAAGGATTGATTTCATTTTAAAAGTGTGTCATTTTTTAAAAATCTTGCGATTGCAAAAATAATAGAGATACGATAATCAATATCTCTATTATTGCTAAATTATTACTTAACCGATTGCAAAAGATTGTTTCAATAAATCAATAGCTAATTGACCGGCAAAAAAACTATTTCCTGATTCAACTGCGGTAATGATTACTGAGGCTGGACTAAACAACATCGGATCAATTTTAAAGAAATCATATTGATATTCTTTAAAAATTTGAGCAAAAGGTTTTCCATAATCTTTTGAAGTAGAACTGGGTAATTGTTCTGCTAATTGTTTTGCATCCGCATCACTGCCTTTAACCAATAAATGCACTTGACCGGCGAATAAAATAGCATCATTGGTTCGTCCCATGGCTTGCACAAATTTGGGATGAGGCGGACAAATCGGCGCACTTCCGCTGCCATCCAAAATATTTTCTAATGGAAAATGCAAAGCATGAGCTTTATGAATGGCGACTTCTAACACCCGCCCGACCACTTGTACACCACCGGCTAAACTGCTGGTCGGTGTCACAATAATGGTTAAATTTTTCGGCTCAACCTGACAAGCTTGGGCGATTTTTGCCACGATTTCTAACGGAGGCAGGGCATCATTTTCAATTACCAACACCGCATGTTGATGATAATCTTGATAATTTAATTCTTGATAAATCGTTTCAACCGGAACAGTAATTCCATTTTTAATTTTAGTTGCTAAAGCTCTCGCCGGTCCTGATCCTAAAGCATAATATTTATCATGAGATAAACTCCAACCTGCATATTGACTGGCTAAACACGCTAATACCGGTTGTGTTGTATGGACATTAATCCATAATGGCCAAACATTTGACTCAGGAGAGTGGCGCAACGCGACTTGACCTAAGCCGCCTAAACAAATTTCGGTAATTAATCGCCCTGCTTCTAAGCCTCCGATGGCTTGAATACCGGCATCAATTAAGCGACAACCGTTATCAAGGGTGGTTATCGCTATTCTGAATTTATCGGCTTGATCGCATAATTGTTGTACTAAGGCTTGGCTATATTGATTGACACTGGGATAATTTATAGTCATTTTTTTAAATATTTCAGTAAGTTATGAACAATAAAGTTGTTGAAACAATCGTTGTTTGATTCGCCTAATTTGGAGATAAATTTGTTTGATTGTCGTTGCGCTGACGATAACGCTGCATAAAGGTTGCCCCCGATTAATCAGTGTTTCTGCGACCGGAATATCGACACAATTTTCAGGCCAATTCATCTGTTTGGGAATCATACAAGATTGCGGCGCGTAAAAAATTTGATACATTTTATGCAGGTTTATTTTATCAATATTGGTTAATTTTCCATAATATGCTTGTAGATGCAGTCGTAATAAATCAGCATCATACAATTGCATACTAGCGGAAATTCGCGGATTCAGTTCTAAAAAATAACAACGATGATTTGATAAAATAAAATCTAAACTATTTAAGCCAGATAATCGATATACAGCAGTTAATTGATTTATCCAAAGCATTAATAATTGTTGTTGTTGAATAGGTAAACAAATATTATTGATAATGCCTGAAAAAATAAACGGCCGTGTTGAATCCAATTTCGTGATAAATTGTCGATTAATGCCAATGATTTTCGCTTGTTGACCATTGGCAATAAATAAAACCGATAAATTATCGCCACGAATATAACGTTGATAATAAATCGATTGATTTAAGGCAAATTGGCTATTGGCATAACGAATCCCTATTCCGCCGCTGCTATAGATCGGTTTAATTAACCATTGTGATAAATCGGTTTTAGGTAATGCCCAACGAATTTCTGGATAAGTAATATTGCATTGATCTAATTGTTGAAATAACCGTGGCGATTTATTTAAGTGTTGATAAATCAATGCAGAATTGCCAATAATTTCAAAATTATTGGCTAAATAATGTAAACTATTTAAATGTTGCTCAAAACCGCTGCCATAAATTAAATAGCGCGGTTGATAAGAACATTTAATGAATTGAATTAAAGGCGATAAGTGAGTCCATGCAAAATTTGAGACCCGCCAATAAGCATATGCTAAATCTTGTGTATCTTGATCCGCATAACAATCAATTACCAGCGGAATACAATCAATATTTCTAGTGGCTTGCGCTAACATTCGCGCAGAATGCGCAATAATTAAAATAAACAATCAAGTAAAATTTTATCACCAAGTCACAAAAACTATTTCCAGAATCATTTGTTTGCATTTTTAACTCAAGAAAAATTTGAATTTCTGAATTTAAAGTTCTGCTCGCGCTTGTCGCATTATCGATTTCATTTGTTGAACCGCCGTTGCTAATCCAGAAAATACCGCTTGAGCAATTAAAAAATGTCCAATATTTAATTCAACAATTTCAGCAACCCGACAAATCGCTTCGACATTATAAAAAGTTAAACCATGACCGGCATTCACTTGCAAACCGGCTTGGCGCGCATAACGAGCACTACGTTGTATCCGTTGCAATTCATAATGTTGAATTTTAGGCGTGGCGGCTTCTGCATATGCGCCAGTATGTAATTCAACTACCATTGCGCCGGCAGAGATTGCGGCGGCAACTTGCCTTTCTTCTGGATCGATAAACAACGACACTTCAATGCCGGATTCGGCTAAAGTGCTGCAAACGGATTTTATTCTAGGCAATTGATGAGCCACATCTAAACCGCCTTCAGTGGTTAATTCAGCTCGGTTTTCTGGCACTAAACAACAGGCATGTGGTCTGACTTTTTTCGCAATATTTACCATTTCATCAGTGACTCCCATTTCTAAATTGAGACGGGTATGTAACATTTCCTGCAATAAAAAAATATCCCGATCTTGAATATGTCGTCGATCCTCACGCAAATGCGCGGTAATGCCGTCTGCACCGGCTTGTTCAGCCACCAGTGCCGCTTGCACGGGTTCGGGATATAAACTTCCTCGCGCCTGCCGTAAGGTGGCGACATGATCAATATTTACCCCTAATAAAATGATTTGTTTTTCCATAATATTTTCTAATTAAAAACGCGCTTAAAATCTACTTTAATTCCATCACTCTCGACTATTTCATCATGAAATAAATGTTGTTGAATAATATGACTCACCAAAATGCTATGAGTATAAGGTTCAATCGTCCAAACATAATTGACTCCGGCTTGAATATATAAATTCGCAGCAGATAATAAGCTTTGAATAGTTTGATCTAACGTGAGAATATTAATCACTAATAAAGGGATAGATTGATAATGGGTAATATCTTGAAAGAAATTCGCTTGTACCGGAGATTTAAATACAGAAATATCCGGAGTTAATTGATTGGCTATTTCTAAAGTTAATCTGGGTAAAACTTCAATCTCTTGATTAATAAATAATTGTTTTAAAATGCGTGCTTGAACATAACTGTGATTAAAAGAAGACATGATTGTTTTCCGAATATAATGATGAATGGAATAAACGTAAATTATTCAAGATGAAAAAAGCCTAAATTTTGTAAAGCCCTTTCATTATTCGACCATCCTGATTTCACTTTTACCCATAATTGTAAATACACTTTGTGGTCAATTAATTTTTCAATATCCAACCGAGAATCGATGCCAATTTTTTTCAGTAATTCGCCTTTACTACCAATTACAATGGTTTTTTGCCCGTCACGTTCTACCCAAATAATGGCATAAACTCGCGTAATCGTTTCTGAAACTTCATAACGCTCAATTTCAACGGTTAAAGCATATGGTAATTCTGCGCCTAATCGTCGAGTTAATTTTTCACGAATAATTTCTGCAGCTAAAAAGCGTTGTGATCGATCGGTAATTTGATCTTCGGGATAAATATAATCTTGTTCGGGTAATAATTGTAAAATTTGTTGTTCTAATTGGGGTAGATTAGTTTTTTTTAAGGCTGAAATAGGGATAATTTGTTCAAAAGGATAAAATTCCAAAGCCTGTTTAAAAAAAGCCAACAATTGAGTTTTATTTTTGATTTTATCGACTTTATTAACGGCTAAAATAACCGGCAATTGCGCCTCTGATAATTTTTGAACAATTTGTTTATCATAATCTTGCCATTGTAAATCATCAATTAACCACACCACTACATCTACATCCAATAAAACGGTATTAGCGGTTCGATTTAAATATCGATTTAATACCCGTTTTTCAGTCGCGTGCATTCCAGGGGTATCAACGTAAATGATTTGTCCTTGATCCGTGGTATTAATTCCCACAATTCGATGTCGAGTTGTTTGGGGTTTGCGCGAAGTAATACTGATTTTTTGTCCTAATAAATGATTCATTAAGGTGGATTTACCGACATTCGGTTGACCAATTAATGCTACAAAACCACATTTCATTTTTTTTCTCTTTCCAAAATAGCTAACATTTGTTCGGCGGCTGATTGTTCAGCTTTTTTACGCGAACTGCCATAACCAATACAGATTTCTTGCGTTAATTGTGTGCGACAAGTAATTTTAAATAATTGCGTGTGCGGTAATCCACCGGTAGCGACTAATTCATATTCCGGTAAATCTACACCTTGTGATTGCATTAATTCCTGCAATTGCGTTTTAGGGTCTTTTTTCCAATTATCAGCAGTTAATTTATTTAATTCTTCAGCAAACATGATTAAAATCCATTGGCGACAAATTTCAATTCCCTGATCTTTATAAATCGCACCAATAATCGCTTCCATTGCATCGGATAAAATGGAATCACGGCGAAAACCGCCGCTTTTTAATTCACCACTGCCTAAAATTAAATAATCGCCAACTTGATGTTTACGCGCTAAATTAGCTAATGAATCTTGATTAACTAAACTAGCACGTAAACGACTTAACGCGCCTTCACTTGCATTTGGAAAACTATCATATAATTTTTGCGCAATGACAAAGCCCAAAATAGAATCTCCTAAAAATTCTAAACGTTCATTATTATGCGCGCCCATACTACGATGGGTTAAAGCCGTTTCAAACAGCGTTGGCTGATTAAAATGTAATCCTAATCTTTTTGCCAACAATTGCGATTCTTTAATCACTGTTTTTTGCCAACCTCAATAGAATCATCAAATTTCATTAATGCACTAATATTGGAAATGACAGGCACTTCAACTTGATATTGCGCTTGCACTTTCGCATAATCGCCATTTTTAATAATGATCAAATCTTTTTCATGGAAAGTATCTACCGGATTTACACTTAATTTTTTAAAAAAAGCACTTTGAATTTCTGGACGACTTAATGTTTCAATGTTGCCCATTCCTTTTAATCCTTCCAAAGCACTGACTACTTTTCCGTGATCTAAATACACAGGAATAATTTTTAAAACTAATAAAACAATTGAAAAAAGACCTGCCAGCAATAATATTAAACTAATTGCTGTCATTCCTCGTTGCTTATTGATAGATTTCATGGTTTTCTCCTTAAATGATTTATACTGAAAATTATTTTAATCTTGTACCAATTCGTTCAAAAGCAATCCAATTTCTATCCATATTCCAATTCATCCAAATTAAAAAAGCTTTTCCAACTAAATTTTCTTCAGGAACGGTTCCCCAATAACGACTATCATTACTATTGTCTCGATTATCGCCCATTACAAAATAATGCCCTTCAGGTACGACATATTCTGCTTCTAATGAAGATTGATTCGTATTGATTAAAATTGAATGGACTACTGGAATTAAATTTTCTTGACGTTGTTTTAAGTCGCCGCGACCTTCTCCGTCATGATAATCGCCTATATCCGTTTGTTGAATTGGCTGACCATTAATATAAACGGTTTTATTTAAATAAGTGACCTTATCTCCGGGTAATCCAATCACTCGTTTAATATAATCAACACTGGGGTCTTTAGGATAACGAAAAACCACAATATCCCCCCGTTGAGGCAAATTCATTTCGACAATTTTAGTGTGTGTTACGGGTAATCGAAAACCGTAGGTAAATTTATTCACTAAAATAAAATCGCCAATTAATAAGGTTGGAATCATTGAGCCAGAAGGAATACGAAATGGCTCGACTAAAAAAGAACGTAATAATAAAACAATAAAGACTACTGGAAAAAAAGACCGCGCGGTTTCGACAAACCAAGGTTCTAATTCTTCATCAAATTGACGTTGCTGAAATTTTAGATAGAGTCTATGTCCGCCCCAAATAATACCGGTCACTAAGCTGGCAATAGTTAAAAAAAATGAAAAATCAGTATTCATAAAATTATTCTTTATTAATTTGTAATACCGCTAAAAATGCTGCTTGTGGAATTTCAATATTGCCCACTTGTTTCATTCGTTTTTTACCGGCTTTTTGTTTTTCTAATAATTTTTTCTTGCGCGTAATATCACCACCATAACATTTAGCTAAAACATTTTTGCGTAAAGCTTTAACTGTTGAGCGGGCAATAATTTTTGCACCAATAGCGGCTTGAATCGCAACTTCATACATTTGACGTGGAATTAAATCTTTCATTCGTTCAACTAAATCGCGCGCCCGGTTTTGACTTAATTCTCGATGCACAATAATCGATAAAGCATCGACTTTATCGCCATTAATTAAGACATCTAATTTCACTAAATCAGCCGGATCAAATCGGAGAAATTCATAATCAAAAGAGGCATAACCTCGGCTAATCGATTTTAATCGATCAAAAAAATCTAATACCACTTCGCTTAAAGGCAATTCATAATGTAAAGACACTTGACTACCGGTATATTGCATATCTTTTTGTACACCGCGTTTTTCAATACATAAATTAATGACTCCGCCTAAATATTCTTGCGGCACTAAAATATTTGCGCGAATAATAGGTTCACGAATTTCCTCAATAGTTCCCACTTCAGGAAGTTTGGCAGGATTATCGACCAACAACACTTCGCCACTGTGTACTTGAACTTCGTAAATTACTGTTGGCGCAGTGGTAATTAAATCAATGTCATATTCACGTTCCAAGCGTTCTTGGACAATTTCCATATGTAACATGCCCAAAAAACCACAACGAAATCCGAAGCCTAGAGCTTGTGAGGTTTCCGGTTCAAATTGTAAAGCCGCATCATTCAAGCGCAATTTTTGCAAGGCTTCGCGCATATTTTCATAACCATCAGCATTTGTCGGATATAAACCGGCAAACACTCGCGGTTGTACCGTTTCAAAACCGGCTAAAGCTGAACTTGCTGGATCGTCGGTTAAAGTAATGGTATCGCCTACCGGCGCGCCAAAAATATCCTTAATACCAGCGATAATAAATCCTACTTCACCAGTCATTAATTGTTCTTTTTCCAAACGTTTAGGAGTAAATACACCTAATTTTTCCACCAAAAAAGATTTTCCAGTAGACATAATGGTAATTTTTTGTTTGCGACGCAAACTGCCATTCATAATTCGTACCAAAGAGACTACGCCTAAATAATTATCAAACCACGAATCAATAATTAACGCTTGTAACGCGGCTTGCTCATCACCATTCGGCGGCGGAATGTATCCAATCAATTGTTCTAAAACGGCTTCTACACCTAAACCAGTTTTAGCACTGATTCTCAAAGCATTATCCGCCGGAATGCCAATCACATTTTCGATTTCGGTAATTACCCGCTCAGGTTCGGCTGAAGGTAAATCAATTTTATTTAATACCGGCAAAACTTCTAAGCCTAAACCAATCGCGGTATAACAATTGGCAACACTTTGTGCCTCTACTCCTTGAGCCGCATCGACCACTAATAATGCCCCTTCACAAGCAGCTAATGAGCGCGATACTTCATATGAAAAATCCACATGTCCCGGAGTATCAATGAAATTGAGTTGATAAGCCTCGCCATTTTCTGCGACATAATTCAAACTGACGCTTTGGGCTTTGATAGTGATGCCACGCTCGCGTTCCAAATCCATAGAATCTAAGACTTGTTCTTCCATTTCCCGTTCGGATAATCCACCACAAATTTGGATAAAACGGTCAGCCAAAGTTGATTTTCCATGATCGATATGCGCGATGATGGAGAAATTTCTAATATGTTGTAAATCCACTGTATTTTTTGAGAGTTAAGCTGTTAAAAAAAGTTGATTGTTTAGCCATTTCAAAAAGATAAAACTTCAAAGCAATCAATAGGAAAGCGGCTAAACTAGCGATATTTCTGACATTGTAACAGAAATCGACTGAATCAATACGGGAATACGATTTGACGTTTAACAGTATGAAGAAAGAAATTTGCTCAACATTGTGTCATTATGACTAATTATAGACGGTTATGTGAACAACTAGGATAAACCCGTCCAAGGTTGATACAAACCTTCGGTTTCGATGCCGAACAATTCCAAAACTCGACCTACGGTTTCATCAACCATCGCGGCAATCGATGAAGGATGTTGATAAAAAGCGGGTAAAGGCGGATAAATAATGCCACCCATTTCGGTAATTGCGGTTAAATTGCGTAAATGAATTAAATGTAAAGGTGTTTCACGCGGCATAATCACTAAGCGTCGCCGTTCTTTTAAAATGACATCTGCGGATCGAGAAATTAAATTATCTCCAAATCCATGCGCAATTGCCGCTACGGTTTTCATTGAACAAGGTGCGATTAGCATTCCCGAGGTTTTAAATCCACCGCTGGCAATTGCCGCCGTAATATCATCAATAGCATAATGATAATTGGCGAATTGATATAAATCTGATTTAGTTAAATTCAATTCATGTTTGATATTAATTAAGCCAGCTTTGGAAATAATTAAATGCGTTTCCCAATTCGCTAAAGTTTGTAATATTTGTAAACAACGTAAGCCATAAATAGCTCCCGTCGCTCCGGTAATAGCGATAATTAATTTTTGATGACTCATTGAAATTGCTGGGCAAATTGATCGGTAGCTGAGATTAATGCGTCAATCATTTCATCACCTCTAGCAATATGCGCTGAATTAGGCAAAATCCGAAAATCTGCATCAGATAAATGTTTATGTAAGGTAACGGCAGATTCAATTGGACAAACTAAATCATAACGTCCATGAATTAAAATCGTTGGAATATGACGAATTTTTGCAGTGTATTTTAAAATTTGTTGTTCACGAATAAAATAATGATGCTGGGCATAATGTAATTCCATTCCTACTTGTTTTAATAACTTTTCCGTAATAAATTCGCTATCAAATCTGGATTGATAGTCTTTCCCTAAAGCGACTTGCGCGCCCCAATTTAACCAGGCTTTAGCCACGCGCCGCTGAGTTAATTCATCATTTCCCCATAAACCGTCACATAAATTATCCAACAATTGATTATATTTAGGATGCGGTACGCTTTCAATTAATTGCTGCCATAATTCGGGATAAATTCGATTGACCCCTTCATTTAAAAACCAATCACCATCTTGTTTTCGCGCTAAAAAAACCCCGCGTAAAATCATTGCTTGAACAAATTGCGGATAAGTTTGCGCATATAATAAAGCTAATGTGGCTCCCCAAGAACCGCCGAATAATATCCATTGAGAAATAGCTAATTTTTGTCTTAATTGTTCAATATCTTCAATTAAATATTGAGTGGTATTGTGTTTTAATTCACCAAAAGGGTGTGATAATCCACAACCTCGCTGATCCATTAAAATAATTCGATAAGATTGTGGATTAAAAAAACATCGATGATCTGGTTTTGTACCAGAACAAGGGCCACCATGTAAAAATAATATGGGAATGCCTTGGGGATTGCCACTTTCTTCAATATAAACTAAATGTTGGCTTTCAGTAGATAAAAAATAAACCCGATAAGGTTCTATTAATGGATATAATGTTTTCATAAAATAAAACTTAGAAACAAGAAATGCAATGTTGAATTGATTAATCTAAAAATCATCATTAACGCCCCATTTCAGCTTCTAAAACTTTTAATTGAGCCGCGGCTTCAGCATTTCCTTGATCAGCCGCTTGTTGATACCAAGATAATGCTTCTTGATTATCGGGTTCAACGCCATAACCATTTTGATACATTACGCCTAATAAATATTGCGCTTGAGGATTATTTTGTGCTGCCGCTTTTCGATACCAATCTAATGCTGCTTGATAATCTTGATCCACTCCAGAACCGAAATGATATAAGGTTCCCAATTGATATTGAGCATCTGGATTATTTAAGGTTGCTGCTTTTAAATACCATCCCAAAGCTTCTTTATAACTTTGATCAACGCCATCGCCTTTTTCATACATTAATCCCAATAAATATTGCGCATTTGCATGACCTTGAGCTGCCGCTTTTCGATACCATTTCACCGCTTCTTTTAAATTTTGCCTAACGCCATATCCATTTTGATACATAACACCTAAATTATATTCCGCATAAATATTTCCTTGTTCAGCGGCTAATCCATACCATTTTAGCGTTTGAATATAATCTTGTGGTACGCCACTTCCGCTGCGATAACAACTACCTAAAAATAATTGCGCACTGGCATAACCTTCTTGAGCTGTGCGTTGCCAAAAGGCGAAATAACGCGGACAATTCTGTTGATAAAAATCCACACTAGAACCTTGATTGGCTAACATGGTTTCAATTTCTTTTTCACTATTTTGTAAAGATTGTTCATCTGCCAATTTTGCCGCGGTAATTAATTCAGACAATTCAACTTCGGCACGCATTTTATCGGCACAAATCACGCAACTTTTTAAATAAAATTTAAAATCTGCAATCGTTTTTGCTTTATTAATTAAAGCTAATTCATATTGTTGTTGTTTTTGTTTTGCAATCAGTCGTTGTTGTTCTTGTAAAATGGAGGCAATGCGCTCTTCAGCTCGTTTTTTGGATTCACAATTTACACAATTATTCAAATAAGCTTGATAATCGGCTAATGTTCGGGCTTTAGAAAATAATAAATTATCTTGTTTACGATTTTCAGCATCGATTGCGTCGTATTTTTGATAAACAATAAAACTACCGTATAATACACCGCCGAACATGAATACCAATAAAATAGTTCCCAAAAATATCGCTAAAACACCGCGAATAATTTTTGTAAAAAAAGCACTAAATGAAAAAGGCTCTACAGTTGCAGATTTAGTCATAGTTTTCACACTAATTATCGAAGGTTACGAGGGTTAAGTATATTAGATTTGGTTATTTAGCCACATTAAACCGTTTAATACTTAAGTTTAATTAAGCTTATTTTATTTTGCATAATAATTTATTATAGGATTCGCAAATCACTGATTTAAAAGTGTAACAAAAAATCCTATATTTGAAATAGAATTGATACTAGCTAACGGTAAAATTTTTAGCTTAAAAAGTTATTTACCGATACAAAATTCAGCAAAAATCTTACCTAATAAATCATCAGCACTAACATGACCAACAATTTCACCTAAAAATTGGTGAGCAATTCTTAATTCTTCAGCTACTAATTCGGTATGAAAATGCAATTGAGCAATCGCTTGTTGAATAGCTAGTTGGGTATTTTCTAAAGCGATTAAATGCCTTTTTCTAGCAATAAACACACTTTCAATATTTGAAGAAAATCCGATACTCTTTTTTAGATGATCGCGCAATAATTGTAACCCATTTTCAGGTTTTAAGGATAAATAACAACTGGTTCCTAAAGAGGTTTCTACACAATAAGGCGTTTTATTAATTAAATCAATTTTATTAAAAACGAAAGTTAATGGAATATGCTTGGGGAGTTGCGCTAATAAGGCTGGATCAGGATCAGTTTCTCGGCTATCAATCACGAAAACAATTCGATCCGCTTTTGCAATTTCTAAATGCGCCCGACGAATTCCTTCTTGCTCAATAATATTATCACTGTCACGCAAACCAGCAGTATCAATAATATGTAAAGGAATGCCGTCAATTTGAATCCGCTCTCTTAATACATCTCGCGTAGTTCCAGCAATAGCGGTGACAATCGCTACTTCTTGTCCCGCTAACGCATTTAATAAACTTGACTTACCAGCATTGGGTTTTCCCGCTAATACAATTGTCATTCCATCATTTAATAATTGTCCTTGATGAGCGATTATTTTGAGCGAATCTAATTGTTGATTTAATTGTTGTAATTGATCAGCAATTTTACCTTCGCTTAAGAAATCAATTTCTTCGTCAACAAAATCAATAGCCGCTTCTAAATAAATGCGTAATTGAGTAATTGCCGTAGATAATTGTGTAATATGTTCAGAAAATACTCCTTGAATTGAACGCTGCGCACAACGGACAGCTTGTTCAGTATCACTGTTAATTAAATCAGCAATGGCTTCAGCTTGTGTTAAATCTAATTTACCGTTTAAAAAAGCCCGTTGAGTAAATTCTCCAGCGGCAGCTAATCGCGCTCCTAAAGCTAATACACGACGTAATAACAGATTCAAAACGATCTGACCGCCATGAGCTTGTATTTCAATAATGTCTTCACCGGTATAAGAATGTGGAGCGGGAAAATAAATAATTAAACCACTGTCTATTATTTCCTCAGAAGTTTCATAAAAATGACAAAAATGCGCGTAACGCGGAGTGAAAGTCATTCGTTGAGAGAATTGCTTGGCAATATTGAGGGCTAACTGACCTGAAATACGAATAATACCCACACCACTGTTTCCATTCGCAGTTGCGATAGCGGCAATGGTGTGTTCGGAAATTAACATATTTTTATAAACTGTTGAAGAAATGAATTAATAAATCTCTTCAAATGAATCATTAATGAGTAAGACGTGGATCATTTTCAATAGAACGAGTGATATACCATTGTTGAATAATCGATAAAGTATTATTACAAATCCAATATAAAACTAATCCTGAAGGAAAAAATAAGAAAAATACGGTAAAAATCACCGGAAACATTTGCATCACTTTTGCCTGAACCGGATCAACGGGGGCAGGATTTAAGCTTTGCTGAATTTTCATGGTAATTCCATATAATACCGGTAATAAATAAAAAGGGTCTTGTGCCGATAAATCTTGTATCCATAATAAAAAAGGCGCTTGGCGAATTTCGACGGTTTCAATTAATACCCAATATAAAGAAATAAACACCGGAATTTGAACTAAAATTGGCAAACAACCGCCTAAAGGATTCACTTTTTCCCGCCGATATAAATCCATCATTTCGGTATTAAATCTGGGTCTATCATCAGCGAATTGTTCTTGTAATGCTTTTAATTGAGGTTGAACTTTTCGCATTTTAGCCATTGAGCGATAACTGGATTGCGACAAAGGGAAAAAGAGTAATTTAATACAAAAAGTGACCCCCAAAATAGCTATTCCCCAATTTTGAACGCTATTATGTAATATATTTAATAAAGCATAAATCGGTTTTCCAACAAGTGTTAACCAGCCATAATCTACAGTTAATTCTAATCCTTTAGCATATTTTTCCATTAATGGCTGAATTTTGGGACCAGCAAATAATTGCGCATTAAATTTAACTTCGGTATGCGCAGGAACGGTGGTGACTCCAGATAACGTTCCAATTGCATAATGATTATCGCCCAATTGTTTACTATAAAATTGATTGTCTTGATTCACCGGCGGAATCCATGCTGCTGCGAAATAATGCTGAATCATCGCAGCCCAACCACCTTTTGAGTGAGTATTGAGTGCAGTCTTGTCCATATCTTCAAAACTGACTTTTTGGTATTTATCTTCTTCGGTATAAACAACCCCACCAGTATAAGTGCGAATAAAACTGTTGCTTGATTTATCGACATATGATGTGCGCATGAGTTGCAGATATTGTCGTCCTGTCCAAGCATATGCGCTGCGATTCACTACTTGTTGGGTGAGTTGAATACCGTAGCTATCGCGAGTAAAAGTTAAGATTTTGCTAATTTGCAAACCTTGTCCGTTGTCCCATGTTAGCGGTACGACTAATTGTTGTTGATTCTCAGCTAATTGATAACGGGTTTGTTGCGATTGAAAATGTTGATGATGGTCAGGCGCGATCATTGAGCCGGCTTCAGCAATCAATCCACTTTGCGCCAAGAAAGTTTTTTCCGCATCCGTATTAAATAAGCGAATCGGTTGAACATTGGCAATTTTGGCATCTAATCCTACAAGCTGACGCAACCAGTTAGCCGCAGTATTATTCTTTTCAGTTGGATATTGCAATAAATCTAAACGGCGAATCGTTCCACCTTCGGTATCAATCTCCAAATCTAATTTATCGGTAGTGACATGAATCACTGGATTAGCTACGGTATTTACAGCTTTAACCGGAACTTGATTCTCTTCACGATGGTTAGCAGCGACGACTGGAGCGTCGGTAGTGCTGATTGTTGGTTTAGGGGCATAATCTATTTGCCAAGCCTGCCATAGCCAATAACAAATTGTCAAAAATGCAACAATAAGTATAAATCTAACATTATCCATTTATTTTACCGATTTTTTGGGGGAACAAGATCAATACCGCCCGGGTGAAAAGGGTGGCATTTTAATAAGCGTTTGAGCGAGAGATAACTTCCTTTCATCGCGCCATGAATACTCAAAGCTTCAATTGCATAATGCGAACAGCTAGGATAAAAGCGACAACGCTGACCTAGCCAAGGACTGATCAAATACTGATAAATTTTTATCAGAACGATGAGGATAAATTGCATCGGACTACGAGTCGCCGCCAATGCCTCTCTAATGATCGGCGCAATTTGTCAGCAGGCATCTGAGCGGCTTCTTTACGCGCCAACACGACAATATCTAAGGGTGCGATCTGATGTTGTTGTAACCTAAAACTTTCTCTAGCAATACGTTTTAAATAATTACGATCAACTGCACGTTTAATTTGTTTTTTAGCGATGGCTAATCCTAATCTAGGATGTTCAAGCTGATTGCCAATCGCCAACAAGGTAAAATAAGCATCCGACGATCTGGTTGGATTAGCAAAAACTTGTTTATATTGTGCAGCAGTAATCAAACGTAACTTGGGAGAAAATCCTAAATTTGCAACCACTGGTTTACAACTACAACTATTTACCATCAGAAACGGTCAATTTAACTCGTCCTTTTGCCCGTCGTGCATTTAACACTTTACGTCCACCTTTAGTGGCCATTCTAGCGCGAAAGCCGTGAGTACGCACACGTTTGATTTTACTAGGTTGATAAGTTCGTTTCATGGTGAGTTGACCTAAATTAGAGTTAAAGTTTTATAAAAAACGGATAAAAAGGACTGTGGATGATAAAATGAATAGCCTAATTCTGTCAATGCTGTTGATAAACCTGTTAACCAAGGCAGTTTATCATAACAGTGTATGTTATATGGTTTTAACGATTTTTTATCTATCCTATTAATTTAAGCCAACTCGCGATGAGCTCAACATGGAATCATTGTCTTTGTAGGCTGGAAAATGAAATTCCAGCTTCAGAATTCAACACTTGGGTTAGACCGTTACAAGTCGAAGAAAATGCCCGCTATATCAAGTTATTCGCGCCTAATCGGTTTGTGCTTGATTGGATCAAACAACATTATGCTAGCAAGCTCAACCAAGCAATTGAAGAATTTTCCGCAGGACAGTTGCATTTACGACTAGAGATTGGTTCTAAAAATCAGGCTAAAATATCGTCAACCAAAAGTCTCACTTCTCCAGCTCCAGTGCCACAACTTCCGGAATGTCTAAATGGGGCATTCACTTTTGAGCAGTTTGTGACTGGCGCATCCAATCAATTGGCGTGTGAGTCAGCGTTACAAGTCAGTGAAAATTTAGGAAAACTGTATAATCCGCTGTTTATTTATGGACACTCCGGATTGGGCAAAACCCATTTATTACACGCGATTGGTCATGCTGCATATAATAAAAATCCACACTGTAAAATCGTTTATTTGCATTCAGAAAAGTTTGTTCAAGATATGGTAAAATCTTTAAAAAACAGAGAGATTGAGCAATTTAAAACGTATTATCGCAGTGTCGATTTATTATTATTGGATGATATTCAATTTCTAGCCGGAAAAAAACACTCGCAAGAAGAGTTTTTTCATACTTTCAATGATCTTGTGGATAAAAAACATCAAATTGTTATCAGTTGTGATCAATATCCTAAAGAAATTAAAGGATTAGAAGAAAAATTGCGATCTCGTTTAGGTTGGGGATTGCCTGTTAGTATTAAACCACCTGATATGTCAACTCGGACCGAAATCTTAATAGAAAAAGCGCGTTTAATGCAAGTTGTTTTACCTAAAGAAATTGCTGTGCTTTTGGCTAAAAGAATTCCCTCTGATAGTGTTTGTGAATTAGAAGGAATATTACGCAAAGTCATTGCGAATGCTCAATTAATGAAACAAGCAATTACCACAGAATTCGTTGAATTAACTTTAAAAGATTTATTACTTAGTTCAAAAAATTTGAATATTGATCGTATTCAAAAAACCGTTGCAGATTATTTCCATCTGACTATTAAAGATTTAAAGATTAAAAGTCGAAAACAATCTTTAGTTCGTCCGCGACAATTAGCTATGGCATTAGCCAGAGAATTAACTCAGCATAGTTATACTGAAATTGGTGATGCTTTTGGTATGCGTGATCATTCTACAGTGATGAATGCTTGTAGTAAAGTCGCAGCATTGTCCGAACGTAATCCTGAATGGGCAGATGATTATAATAATTTGCTAAAAAAGCTTTGTTGGTAACAGAAAGCTTTGATCAACACTTTGAAATTATTTATTTTTTTACCTCATAGTCTATTATTATGAAATTAACTTTAAATCGTGAACAATTATTAACGCCATTACAACAAATCGTGGGTGTGATTGAAAAACGCCAAACGATGCCGATTTTGTCAAATGTATTAATTGAAGTAAATCAAAATCAATTAAAATTAACCGGCACTGATTTGGAAATTCAAATGGTAGCCAATTTAGCCGTTGATGAAGCGGAAAGTGGTGGTGTTACGGTTCCCGCGCGCAAATTCTTAGATTTATGTCGTTTATTACCTGCCGAATCTGAAATTAATATCGAATTACAAGAAGATAAAGTCAAGTTGGTTTCTGGACGTAGTCGCTTTGTATTATCGACCTTGCCGGCAGAAAATTACCCTGAATTCGCTGAAGCTGATTGGGAACATGAATTTGCCATTAATGCCGGTCAATTAAGACGAGCTTTAGAAAAAACGATTTTCTGTATGGCGCATCAAGATGTGCGTTATTATTTAAATGGTTTAATGCTCAATATTTCCAATCACAAACTAAAATGGGTAGCATCTGACGGACATCGATTATCGATGTATCACGATGAAATTGAAGTAGAGACTGGCTTAGAGCAACGGATTATTATTCCACGCAAAGGCGTATTAGAATTATTTAAATTATTAAATAATTCAGAAGCTGAGTTAAAAGTCCAATTCAGTAGCAATAACATTCGTATTGAAATTGATAATTTAGTATTTTCTGCAAAATTGGTGGATGCTACTTATCCGGATTTTAGTAAAGTATTTCAAAAAACTTTTTTCCCTTCAATTCACCTTTCTAAACAGCGTTTTAAAGAAAGCTTAACTAGGGTTTCGGTATTAGCTAATGAAAAATTCAAAGGCGTAACTTTTGATATTCACAATGATTTATTAAAAATTACGGCGAATAATCCTGATCATGATGAAGCTGAAGAAGAATTAGTGATTGATTATCAAGGCGAAGCCATGACTATTGCTTTTAATGCCAGTTATTTATTAGACGCAGTAGCCAATTTAGATGCAGATGTTGCTTTATTAAATATTGCTAACGATGTTAGCACTTGTTTTATTCAAGAACCTAATCAAGAAGCCTTTAAATTTATTGTGATGCCTATGCGTTTATAAATTTTTTGTTGACAAAAAAGGCTCACTATTATTCTCTTTAATTTGGATTAAAACTGATTATTAAAACTGATTAATAATTGAAGAATTCAATTTTTTGAGATTTAAAAATTTTCTTAAATAATTTTTGATTTGGAATCCATAATGACCGAACCGAATAACGAATATGATAGTACGCATATTAAAGTATTGAAAGGCTTAGATGCTGTCAGAAAACGTCCAGGAATGTATATTGGCGATACCGACGATGGCACGGGTTTACATCATATGGTGTTTGAGGTTGTCGATAATTCAATAGACGAGGCTTTAGCGGGTTATTGTACCGGTATTGAGGTTGTTATTCACAGCAACGGATTTGTCACAGTGAGCGACAACGGTCGTGGGATTCCAGTCGATATTCATCAAGAAGAAGGCCGTTCAGCCGCTGAAGTGATTATGACCGTATTACACGCCGGTGGAAAATTCGACGACAATTCTTATAAAATTTCCGGCGGATTACACGGTGTTGGAATTTCAGTTGTGAATGCTTTATCGGCAGAATTACATTTAGAAATTCGTAAAAGCGGTTATCAATACAAACAAACTTATTATCATGGCGAGCCTTTAGCACCGTTAATGAATTATGGAAAAGCCGAAGGTTCCGGGACTAAAATTAGTTTTAAACCCAGTGCTGAAACTTTTAGCAATTTAGAATTTCATTATGAAATTTTAGCGAAACGTTTACGCGAATTATCTTTTTTGAATTCTGGAGTACGCATTGCGTTAATTGATGAGCGTTATGATCGCCATGATGTTTTTGAATTTGAAGGCGGTATTAGCGCGTTTGTTAAACATTTAAATAAAAATAAAACGCCTTTATTCGCCGATGTTTTTTATTTTAAAACCGAAAAAGAGGGCGTAACGATTGAAGTGGCAATGCAATGGAATGACTCTTATCAAGAAAATGTATTTTGTTATACCAATAATATTCCTCAGCGCGATGGCGGTTCGCATTTAGCAGGATTTCGCGGCGCATTAACCCGAACCATTAATCAATATATTGAGACCAGTGGCATCGCTAAAAAAGAAAAAATTAGCATGATTGGCGATGATGCGCGTGAAGGATTAACCGCGGTTTTATCGGTTAAAGTTCCTGATCCGAAATTCTCTTCTCAAACTAAAGATAAATTAGTTTCTTCAGAAGTTAAACCCTTAGTTGAATCGGCAATGAATGATAAATTGCAGAGTTTTTTATTAGAAAATCCGGCAATTGCCAAAATCATTATTAATAAAATTATAGATGCAGCTCGCGCAAGAGAAGCAGCGCGTAAAGCCAGAGAAATGACCCGTCGTAAAACCACATTAGATATTGCGGGTTTACCTGGGAAATTAGCCGATTGCCAAGAAAAAGACCCAGCCTTATCCGAAATTTTTATTGTTGAAGGAGATTCAGCTGGAGGCTCCGCTAAACAAGGTCGAGATCGCCGAACTCAAGCGATTTTACCGTTAAAAGGTAAAATTCTAAATGTCGAAAAAGCCCGTTTCGATAAAATGATTTCTTCTGAAGAAATTGGCACTTTAATTATCGCTTTAGGTTGCGGCATTGGCAAAGAAGAATATAACCCAGATAAATTACGTTATCATCGAATTATTATTATGACTGATGCGGATGTTGATGGTTCTCATATTCGTACTTTATTATTAACTTTTTTTTATCGGCAAATGCCAGAATTAATTGAGCGGGGTTATATTTATATTGCTCAACCGCCCTTATATAAAATCAAAAAAGGTAAACAAGAACATTATGTTAAGGATGATGCAGAATTAAATCAATACTTAATTCAATTAGCTTTGGATAAAGCACAATTAATTACGGATAATCATAGTCCAATTATTCAAGGTGCGGGTTTAGAAAAATTAGCACATGAATTTATTGATATTATGAATATTATTCAAAAATTAGCTTCGCGTTATGATCAATTATTACTAGAACAATTAATCGAATTGCCGATTATTGATGTTAATATTCGACAAAATTCAGCACAATTACAGGACTGGATTAATCGTTTAACTGATCAATTACAACAAACTTCTCATTCAGCAGTATTTCAATTTGAATTAGATTATCATCATGCTGAAGATTTTATTATTTATGTTAATAAACGCTTGTATGGTAATCATCAAATTTTTCAAATCAATTCGCATTTTTTTACCAGCGTTGATTATCAAAAATTAGCGGTATATGCGTCTAAAATTCACGGATTATTTAGTGAACAAGCATATATTCGTTTAGGAGAACGTCAACAACCCGTTAAGCAATTTAAACAAGCTTTTGAATGGATGATTAAGGAAATTAAAAAGGGACAACAAATTCAACGTTATAAAGGATTGGGTGAAATGAATCCTGAACAATTATGGGAAACCACTTTAGATAGTCAAAATCGCCGTTTATTGCAAGTGACTATTGAAGATGTGATTGCCACTGATGAAATTTTTACCACTTTAATGGGCGATATTGTCGAGCCTAGGCGAGATTTTATTGTGAAAAATGCTTTAGATGTTAATCATTTGGATATTTAAATTATGCTCAGTTATCCGCACATTGATCCAGTCGCATTGGCTTTAGGTCCAGTGAAAGTCCATTGGTATGGCATTATGTATTTAATTGGTTTTGTCGGAGCTTGGATTTTAGGAAAATATCGTGCGCAATTTGCTCATTCACCTATTTCTCCTGAAGCTGTTGAAGATTTAATTTATTACAGTGCATTTGGCGTTATTTTAGGCGGAAGAGTTGGTTATATATTGTTTTATCATTTCGATTTTTTATTACAACAACCGTTAATTCTATTCAAAATTTGGCAGGGAGGAATGTCATTTCATGGCGGGATGTTAGGCGTATTTATTGCGATGTATCTTTTTGGTAAAAAGCACCATTGTTCGATGTTACAATTAACTGATATTATCGCGCCTTTATGTCCAATTGGTTTAGGTGCGGGACGAATTGGTAATTTTATTAATTCCGAATTATGGGGGCGAATTACTGATGTTCCTTGGGGAATGGTATTTCCAAATGGCGGCGATTTACCGCGTCATCCCTCTCAGTTATATGAAGCTATTTTAGAGGGCGGTTTATTGTTTGCGATTTTATGGCTATATACGCAAAAACCCCGTCCAACAATGGCTCCTACTGGCCTTATTTTAATGCTTTATGGGGCGATTCGATTTTTCATAGAATTCTTCAGAATGCCGGATGCGCATTTAGGATATTTATGGCTAAATTGGGTGACTATGGGGCAAATTTTATCGTTACCAATGATTATTGTCGGTGCAATTTTATTTTATCGGGCTTATCGTTCTGAGTGGCTGAAATAATCATGGCTTATATTCATTTAAAAACCTTAGGTTGTCGATTAAATGAAGCTGAGTTGCAAACTTGGGCGCAACAATTTATCAATGCGGGTCATTTATTAACTAATGATATTCAACAAGCCCAAGTTGTGGTTTTAAATTCTTGTGCGGTGACTCAAGAAGCTGTGCGTAAATCTAAATATCATTTACGTCAAATTCATCATCAAAATCCCCAAGCCCATTTAGTGGTTAGCGGTTGTTATGCGACTTTAAATACTGAAGAGGCGGCACAATTATTAGGGGTGGATTTAGTGATTTCTAATTCGGAAAAAAATGAATTAGTTAATAAAACATTATCAGAATTAAATTTAAAAATTCAGCCTACATTTGCTATTGAACCTGAGGCTCAAGCATTATTTAGTCGAGGACGACAACGCGCTTTTATTAAAGTGCAAGATGGTTGTCGTTATCGTTGTACTTTTTGTATTGTTACGATTGCAAGAGGTGAAGAAAATAGCCGTTCCATTTCCGATATTGTTACAGAAATTCATTTATTACAACAACAAGGTATTCAAGAGGTGGTATTAACTGGAGTACATTTAGGTGGTTATGGTAGCGATTTAAATACGGATTTAACGACGTTAATTCGCGCTATTCTAAATGATACCGATATTCCACGATTACGTTTAGGTTCTTTAGAGCCTTGGGAATTATCAGAAGATTTTTTTGATTTATTTAAAAATTCCCGAATAATGCCGCATTTGCATTTACCGTTACAAAGTGGTTGTGATTCGGTATTAAAACGAATGGCTAGACGTTGTAAAACCGCTGATTTTGCACAATTAGTTGCTCAAGCTCGACAATCGATTCCGGATGTCAATATTACCAGCGATATTATTGTCGGTTTTCCCGCAGAAACGGAATTAGAATGGCAACACAGTTTAGCTTTTATTCAACAAATAACTTTTGGCGATTTACATATTTTTAATTATTCACCGCGTATCGGTACAAAAGCTGCGACTTTAGCCAATCCGGTTTCCACTATTATTAAAAAACAACGTTGTCAACAATTACAAGAATTAGCCCAATCTATGCGTGAAACTTTTATGCAACAGCATTTAAATAAAAGCGTTCCAGTTTTATGGGAAAATCAACAGGAAATAAATGGAAAGTCTTTTTTATTAGGATATACGCCAAATTATTTACGGATTGCTCTGCCTATAAATACGCATTCGATTATTAACACTAATCAAATTACGATGGTTAAATTAAAGCAAATTGATTCAGACTATTTATTTGCCGAAAACGTGTAAATAACCCTGAGATCAAGTCTATTTAATTGTTGAAATGACCTTTTTATGCCAAGTTTAATTAATTGCGACAGGATTAATTTTGAAATTAACATTAAAGTTTGACCAATCTCATTTTTAAAAATATAATACAAAGTTCACTTATTAAATATTTGTAATGCTTGAGGGAGCTGAAGCGAATGTATGCGGTCATTCAAACAGGTGGTAAACAGTATCGAGTGCAAAACGGTACGACCTTAAAAATCGAAAAATTAGAGCTTAATGCAGGCGACAGCATCGAATTCGATAAAGTATTGATGATTCAAGCAGATGATGCTACGAAAATTGGTCAACCTTATGTCGAAGGGAGCAAGGTCACAGCGACCGTGTTATCCCAAGGAAGACATCCTAAAATCAGAATTATTAAATTCAGACGACGTAAACACCATATGAAACGTATGGGACATCGTCAGTATTATACCGAAATTCAAATTACCGGCATCTCTGCATAATCTTACTTTATACGAGGTATTAAACATGGCTCATAAAAAAGCGGGCGGCAGTAGTCGCAACGGACGTGATTCACATTCAAAACGCTTAGGTGTAAAACGTTATGGTGGTCAATTGGTAACCGCTGGCAGTATTTTGGTACGTCAGCGTGGCACTCAATTCCATCCGGGAGACAATGTAGGGTGTGGCAAAGACCATACTTTATTTGCTACCATTGATGGCAAAGTGGTTTTTCAAATTAAAGGCGCGCTCAAACGTCGTTATGTTAGCGTCGTTGCCGCCTGAGCCATTTGATTTTATTGATTGATTATCAAGCCTCGTTTAACGAGGCTTTTTTATTTTTACGGATAATTAAATATTGAATTCAAATTCTTAATTTCAAGTAATAGTTATTCCAATTTTCGAGAAAATCATTATGTTTGAAACCGCCGAATTAGGTCACGCAATTAGCAAAACCGATTACAATCAACAAATTCCTTTATTACGCACTGAATTATTAACCGTTCAACAACAATTAAAAAATTGCGATTTTCCAGTCATTATTTTAATTTCAGGAGTAGATGGTGGAGGAAAAGGCGAAGTCATTAATTTATTAAATGAATGGATGGATCCGCGTTATATTCGTACTTTTGCTTTTTCTGCACCTAGTGATGAAGAAAAAGAACGTCCACAATTTTGGCGATTTTGGCGAACTTTACCACCTAAAGGTTTAATTGGAATTAATGTTGGATCATGGTATAGCGAACCGTTATCGCAACGGGTTTATGGTTTAATTAATGATCATCAATTACAAATTGAATTAATGCACATTCGCCAATTGGAACAATTATTAATTGATGAGGGTGGATTAATTATTAAATGTTGGTTACATTTAAAAAAAGATCAACAAAAAAAACGTTTAAAAGCGTTAGAAAAAAATCCGAAAACCGCGTGGCAAATTACTGATCGGGATCGCAGACATTTAAAAATGTATGATGATTTTTTAGCAGTTGCAGAACGCGTTTTAACCGATACCAGCACCGCCGAATCCCCTTGGTTAATTGTCGAAGGATCAGATAGACGTTATAGCAGTTTAACCGTAGGTTATTATGTACTGAATCGGATTCAACAACAGATTCAGAATCGTCAATTAATTAAAAAAATTCCCTTAAAGACTCATCATTCATTACCGATTTCTCAACAAAATTTATTAGATTCTTTAGATTTATCTTTAACAATCGATAAAAAAAGTTATTCGCAACAATTAGCTTTTTACCAAGGAAAATTAAATCAATTAGCCCGAGAAACTCATCAAAAACATCGATCAATTATTTTGGTTTTTGAAGGTTGGGATGCGGCTGGAAAAGGCGGGGCAATTCGTCGAATTACTCATGCCGTTGACGCGCGGAATTATCAAATTATTCCCATTGCAGCCCCTACTGATGAAGAGCGTCAGCATCATTATTTATGGCGATTTTGGCGACATATTCCCCGCGCCGGATGGCTAACGATTTATGATCGAAGTTGGTATGGACGGGTATTAGTTGAAAGAGTCGAAGGCTTTGCGACCGAAACGGAATGGCAACGGAGTTATTCCGAAATTGTGAATTTTGAAGAAGCATTAACTGCGCATGGAATTTTAGTTTTAAAATTTTGGTTGCATATTGATAAAGATGAACAATTACGTCGCTTTAAACAACGGGAATTAATTGCTTATAAACAATATAAAATTACCGAAGAAGATTATCGTAATCGTGAAAAATGGGATGAATATCAAATTGCCGTTAATGAAATGGTAACTCGAACTAGCACTCAAACCTCGCCTTGGATATTAGTTGAGGCTAACGATAAAAAATATGCACGAATTAAAATTTTAAAATTATTTTGTGAATATTTAGAAAAGAATTTGAAAAAAGAAAATTCCATCATTTAATTTTAAGGAGATAATTCATGGCGTTACCCGATTTAATCGCTACAATAACTCCTCAATTAACAATAGTTGATTTTGGAGAATATTTTACTTTTAAATCTTTTCTTAAAAATATTGGCGATATTTCAGCAACTTCTAATGAATGGTTGACTGTTAGCTTTTATGTGGATGATCGTAATTATGGTGGAATGGTTTATACCAATGATGGAATCTATAGTTATAAATCTAAAATGCTGAGTTATGTCAGTCATGATAAACCGATAGAATTAACTTCTTTTTATAATAAAATTTCAATAGATACGATTCCTTTAAATTCAGGACAACATTACTTAAAAATGATTGTCAATGAAAATGGTATTATTCCGGAAATACGTTACGATAATAATACCTCTAATGCTATTTCTTTCATTATTAAATATCCTTCTGATAATAATATTGCAACTAACGAAAATGATAAACTTTTAGGGACTGGTAAAGCGGATAATATTTCTGGTTTAGCGGGTGATGACGATATTTATGGATTAACAGGAGCTGATAAATTAAATGGCAATCAAGGTAATGATAATTTACATGGTGGAACAGGTAGAAATATTTTAACTGGTGGAACTGGAAACGATAATTTTATTTTTGATGCTTTTATGGATGGAGCTTCTGATAAAATTACTGATTTTTCAGCAATGGAAGACAAGATTGTATTAGATCATTTTATTTTTGAATCTTTAGATCATTCAGGAAAATTCAATTCCGATGAATTAAGAATAGGATCAGGAATTCATACCGCTTTAGATAACGATGATTATGTCATGTATAATACAGATAATGGCAAATTATATTATGATTATGATGCAAATGGTTTTCAACCACCGATTCAATTGGCAATTCTGGTTAATCATCCTATGTTAACTGTAGATAATTTTATGGTTATTTGATAATCAATTCTGTATGTATTCGGTTAAAGCTGCGGTACAAATTGAAGAAATGATTAAAAAATCGCGTTTTATTGGAATTATTTTGCCTTGTATCAATGAAATCGAAGTATTAAATCATCTCAAACAATTAGCGATACAACATCCTAATGCTTCACATATTGCTTTTGCTTATCGAATTAAATTAGAAAATGGAATTCATTACCGTTTTTATGATGCGGGCGAACCTAGCGGTACAGCAGGAAAACCGATTTTTCATCATATACAAGGTAAACAATTAATTAATGTATTAATTGCGGTGATTCGTTATTTTGGTGGAATTAAATTAGGGGCTGGCGGTTTAACTCGGGCATATGGCAATATTGCGGGTCAAGTGATTGAAGCGGCTACTTTTATTGAATATATTGAAATGGCAATCTTAGAATTGAGTGTAGATTATAAACATATTTCACAATTAGAATATCAATTAAAAAAATATGACGGGCAAATTTTACAGCAATCTTTTGCAGAACAAATTAAGGTTTTAATTAATATTCCTCAAAGAAATCTGCATAATATAAAAAAATTATTTACGCCTTAGTGATTATCAATTTTATTTGACATTTATCTCAAATTGATTAGCGTGGTATTTATGAATCATTTACCAGTAATGTATCAGGAAGTTTTATCTGGATTAAATATACAATCCGAGGGATGTTATATCGATTGTACTTTTGGACGTGGCGGTCATAGTTTAGGTATTTTACAACAATTAACTACCGGACGTTTAATAGCTTTTGATCAAGATCAACAAGCCACTCATTCTAATCAAGCGCGAGCGTTATCTCAGGATCAACGATTTCATTTAACTCATAGTCGCTTTTCAGAATTAGAATCACAACTCATTCAACAATTCAATATTCAACAAGTTGATGGTATTTTATTGGATTTAGGCTTATCTTCTCCACAATTGGATCAGCCAGAACGAGGATTTAGTTTCAGTAAAGAGGGTGAATTGGATATGAGAATGAATCAGACTATTGGAATGACCGCCGCACAATGGTTAGCTAGTGTTTCTGAAACTGAATTAACACGAATTTTATTTGAGTATGGTGAAGAACGTTATGCAAAAAGAATTGCTAATGCGATTATCGAAATTCGTCAACAACAACCTATTTCTAAAACCAGTGAATTAGTTAAAATCATTTGTGCGGCTATTCCTAAAAAAGAAACGCACAAACATCCAGCAACTCGTAGTTTTCAAGCGATTAGAATTGCTTTAAATAATGAATTAAATGAATTAATCAAAGTATTACCGCAAACGATTCGTTTATTAAAACCTCAAGGTCGATTAGTAGTTATTAGTTTTCATTCTTTAGAAGATCGTATTGTAAAACAATTTATTCATGCAGAAAGTGGGGCTAAATATGATCCGGGTAAATTGCCAATTAAACAAGCCGATATTGCTCAAGGATGTTTAAAAAAAATAGGTAAAGCTATTCGAGCGACGGAAGCTGAAATTCAAATGAATCCTAGAGCGCGTAGTGCGATTTTGCGAATTGCAGAAAAGAGTAAATAATTGTGCGTTTTTTTTTCTGGCTAATATTAAGCTGTTTATTAATGGGTTCGGCATTAGCAGTGGTTTATACCAAATATCGGACACGATTATTGTATATTGAAATTCAAAAACAAGAACGCATTTTAGATCAAGAAACGATAAAATGGGGACAATTACAATTAGAAATCACGACATTAACGGCTGAAAATCGAATTGAAATTGAAGCCCGCCAACAATTAAATCTTTTTTGGCCTGAACGGTCGGCAATTATTTATATTAAACCTTAATTATTTTTTTATTATGCTTAAATATGTTTTTAATAAAAGATCGCAATCTGTTTTAAATCAGGATACGGAAAATGTCGCTTATAATGCCGATCCTATTCTTAATATAGAACCGACTATTTTGCGTGAAAGACGAATTGTTGCACAACGTGAACGGACTTTTGAATCGGATATCTTTAAATTATTACGAACTAAAATTTTAAAACAATTACGCGAAAATCGTTGGCGCAGTTTCGGAATTACAGCCCCTACTCAGGGTGCAGGAAAATCAATGGTCGCCGCAAATTTGGCGATTGCAATTGCAATGGAAGTCGATGAAAATGTGCTATTAGTGGATATGGATTTAATTTATCCGCGAGTTAATTGGTATTTTAATCGTGAAGTAAAATATGGATTAAGCGATCATATATTAGCTAATATACCTTTATCAGATATTATGTTTCAAGCTGAAATGGAAGGTTTAACCATTTTACCCGGCGCAGGACAAACTATAGGCTCTTCTGAAATTATTTCTGGACCCAAAATGCGGCAATTAATTAGAGAAATTAAACACGAAAATCCTTCTCGTATAATTATTTTTGATTTACCTCCGGTATTAGCAGCGGACGATGTATTAGCCAGCATGATTTATTATGATGCTATGTTATTAGTGATTGAAGAAAACGTAAATACGCCCGCTGAAGTTAAAAAATCATTACAATTGTTATCGGGTATTCCTTTATTGGGAACGGTCTTAAATAAATCCGAAAATATGCCTGATCATCAACGTTATTATAAAAAAGAAAAATATTATTCGCATTAATTTATTTCTTTAAAATAAACCAATGACTAGAGCTTAAATTTAATTCAATATAATATCGACCTTTTTGGTAATTAGTTTCAATCGCTGTTGCCAAATTTCCTGAAGCTAATACGGGATATAATTTTAAACCTTTAGGCGCGTTAAAACTGATTTTACCGATAACAGGCTCGGATAAAAAGATGAGTTTATGTTCAGGATCAGGTTGTGATCTAGCCATTGAAGTGATAAAAATTTGATGAGAATCTTCAATCGCTTTTTCGTCCACACTTTGAATAGCAATAACGGCTTTTTTAGTATTAATATCGAAACTAGCATTGCTTAATTGAATATGATCTCCAGCTAATTGACCAGAAACAATTTGTGAACGAGGAGTGTTAATTATTTGTCGAGATTTTTCCCAATCTCGTTGTAATTCTCCGGTATCTGATACAATAATTGATTGATTAGGTGGCGTAAAATCTTTATTCATATCGTTAATTAAAATAGTATTTTTATCTACAGGTAAACTATTTTTTAACCAAGGTAATTGTGGTGTATTTGGCATACGAATAGAAACTTGGCTGATTTCGGTTAAGGTGCGCAATGTTTTAGAATTGGCAGGATCGTAACGAGTGAAAAAGAAATTTTGTCGATCTAATGCAATTTGATAACGATATTTAGCCGCAGATACATGTTGTTGTCGATATAATAAGGCCGCCGCTGGCATTAATCCTATAATTGCTGGATCATTAAAAGTAGAATAATTCGATCCTTTAGTTTTTTCATTTAAAGAAGACTGACTATATCCATATAACATAGGCGCGTCCCAGCCCTGTAAATTAGCAATACTCGCCATAAATAATGGTGCAGTAAAACGATCATTTGCTGGAAATGAATCAATATTCCATTCAGTAATTGATAAAGGTTTTCCCGCAACATTTGCAGCACTAATCCATGATAAGAAATTGGCATTAAAACGTGGATTTTTAGAAAATTCTTCCGCTTTACCATATGAATGCACATCAATAATTCCGCCATCTGTTAATGAGGGTAATGAAAATAATCCCATTCCTCCCCAACTGCTAGTTGGTGCGATTAAAGATTTTAATCCCAATGCTTTTAAATTCATCATCATTTTTTGATTAAATCGATGTTCAACATCATTTAAATAAATTTTAGATTCACCCATTTCCCAACTGCGCCAAACTTTATCAGCATTCAATTCATACAGTTCAGAAAAAGCATGAACATCTTTCATAAACAACTGATTATGAACAGGAAATTTTTTTTCAATGACAAAAAGATTTCCAAAATGTTGCGATAAATCATTTTCATTAGAAATTAAAACAGCAATAATCGCGGGATCATTTTGATAAGCAAGATGAGTAAATGAATTAACATGAGATAAATAATATTCATTGAATTGTTGCAATTGCGTTTCAATGCTGTGATTATAATAATTAAAGCCTTTAATTTCAGCCTGTTTTTTACCTTTAGCGAATTCTTCAAAATTCTCTATTTCATCGTTGGCTGTAAAAGAACGACCAACATGCAAATCTAACCAAACATAAATCCCTTGTTCAGTTAAACATTTAATCCACCAATCTAATTTCTTAAAAGAAGTTTCAGATAAAATTTGTGTATTTTTTTCTGGATGTTCAAAAATATTAGGCATTACCCAATTTGAATCATGATGGTGAATTCTTACTAAATTAAAACCTAATTGTGCTAAACGTTTTGCGTGTAATTTAATTTTTTCATCGCTGGTTGAAAATAAGGCGTAAGCTTGTAAATTTGTTCCCCAAAATTTAGCCGGTGTACCATCGCTAAACACTAATTGATCGCCTTTGGTTTTAATAAAGCCATGTCTTCCAGCGGGAATATGATTTTGATTTAAAAAACTTAAATCAATTGGAGAATTTTCAGCCGGTAAAATATCAGGCTGCCATTGAGATAACTGAATTGGATCATAATTAAAACTGATTGGGGGTGATAATTTAACAGTCGGACTTACGGTAACTTTCATTACTGATTGCTGCTCGCCTTTATTAATGGCAGTAAAAAATAAACTACGAATATTATTTTTTTTTTCTATAACGGATTGTGCTAATGGAGGATTAAATTCAACCGTAATTTTATGGTTTGCTGTTTGCCACTGCCAGCCTTTATTATCGGCTAACAATTCAGGATTAGAAATAGGTTGTTCAAAACTTGGAGAATCTAATTTAACTTGAAAATCAATTCCAAAACCAATAGCATCATCTACAGTTAAATTCTTATTCCAATGATACGTCCATATGAATTGTTTAGTTTTAGAATCTATATTGATAGTTCCATCAAAATCAATTTCTAAATCTGATATATGCCCTTTAAAAAGACTATGAGAATACAGATTATTTTTATGAGCAAGGTGATCAACGACTATATTGGAATTTGCCCACCGCCAATTTCTACCCCAACCAACATAGTTTGCAGTTAATACTGGAATTGTTTTATCTATTCCAATAAATAAACCATTTTTTTCATCAATTTGTATATTATCGATTGCATAACTAGAGAAACTCATTGCTATTGCAATATTTAACAAAAAAAACTTAAAATAAATGTTCATAATTTTACCTAAATAAAAATTCAATTTGAATTAAGATAGTTTTGACTCAGTTTTAACTTGTGACTACGAATTGTTTTTTCAGCAACATTTAAATAAGCCGTTATAATTCCAGTAAGAGCCCAATAAAAAATTGGAATATAATCAATAAAACTGACTGTAGCAATGGTAACGAAAATACCTACCCAAATGGATAACAAAACTCTTCCCATTTCAATTAATTGAATTTCTTGTTTAGGTAAACGCTTAAGGATACGATACAATTTTACTAATAATAATAATAATATACTCAAAAATAAACTTAAACCAATCATTCCATATGGTAATACGATACAAATAAAGGTATTCACCAAATCAATAATTCCTTGTCCTTGTCGCATACTTTCCATTTCGGGGGTTTGTAAAAAATTAGTAGAACCAAACCAAAAATTCTGTTGAAGAACTATCCATGATTTTTCAATTAATCTTTTACGATAATCAACAGTATCTGCATTAGCGTGACCAATAAAAGGTAATACTTCAATAAAACGAGAACCTATTTCAGTAAAACTCAGGATAAATAAAATAATCATACCATAAATTATCCACCGAAAAATATTTTTTATACCTTGATGACCCATCGATAAATAAGTTAAATAAAGTGCAATCGTTCCTATCCAAGGGCCACGTGATACTGTACCTAATAAACAACCGATGAAACTAGCAATTACCCAATAAAATTGACGTTTTGGTTTATATATTTTAATAATATACAAGCTAATACCTAATCCTATCAACATAACAAACCCTAATACAATCGGTCCACTATAAACAGATGAAGCTCTTAATACGTTTCCACGTATATCAAAGCCCTCGAAACTATTATGATAGAATTTTCTTAAGCTACTAAAAAGGAACCATCTTTTTAAAGTTTCAAATATGCCAATTAAACCAAAAGGAGAAATTCCTACTAATAATGCAATCAATCCTCGATTTAATAATTCAATACTATTCAAATAACGACTTAACATAAAATAGGGAATAAGAATATCAACCCATACCAAAAAAATTTCTCGCATACTATCTGTGGGTGTTTTTTGGCGAAAATTTAATATAAAGACTAATCCAACGAATCCTAAAATATAATAATCAGTTGTTAATTTAAATAATTTAGGTGAAGCTACAGATTTTATTAAGGGTAACATTAATAAAATCATAATAATCAATCTTTGATAATTAAGTAAAATAATATATCGAATTCCGCCAATCCCAGGAATTTCTGCGGATAACAGTGGACAAGCACTCAATAATAATAAATAATAAACAATATTGTTTTGAGGTTTTTTTGATAAAATCAGCAGTAATATCGTTAAAAAACAAAAAAAAAGCCAAATATTACTAGACAAAAAAACAATAATTACTATAATTAACCATATCATAGACCAAAAATGAATTTCTTTTCTTAAAAAAAGCGGGGGAAATGCCTGCTTTAATAAAAAAAAGGTTATGTAGCTTAAACTCAAGACAATGATAAAGGCTCTATATATTTCTGGCATATGCAATACTTAATTTTAATTTGGTTAATATACGTTTTTATTTTATATGGATTCAGAGAGGCAAGGTCTTAAAAAAAGAGCAATCATTGCAGGTGGATGGGTAACAATCGGATATTTATTATCGCAAATTATTCGTTTTGGAGGAAATTTATTTTTAACTCGATTATTAAGTCCAGAAATATTTGGCGTAATGACTATTGCAAATGTTATTTTCGCTGGATTATTTCTTATTTCAGATATAGGATTATTACAAAATGTAGTACAAAGTCATCGCGGTGAAGAGGAAGATTATTTAAATACAGCATGGACTATACAAATTTTAAGAGGAGGAATGATCGCTTGTATCGGATTAATAGCGGGGGGAGGTTTATATTTAGCAAATTATTATCAGCTTTTCTCTAGTCATATTTCGTATGCTGATCCTAAATTGCCAGCTGTTGTTATTTTTACTTCAATGACAGCATTTATTTCTGGCTTTAACTCAATACATTTATTATTATTAAATCGTAAGCTTTTATTAAAAAAATCGGTATTCATAGAATTAACTAGCCAATCTATTGGATTATTTGTACTGATTATATTAGCATGGAGACAGCGCGACATTTGGGCTTTGGTTGAGGGCAATTTTGTCGCTGCATTGATTAAAATGTTGTTATCACATAGCGGTCTCGTTCCTGGTCGGTGTCGTTTACAATGGGAGAAACAATCCGTTGATGAAATTGTTCATTTTGGAAAATGGATATTTCTGTCTTCAATTTTAGGATTTTTAATTAATCAAGGGGATCGATTATTACTCGGCGGATATGTTGATAATCACACCTTAGGTATTTACACTGTTGTATTTTTTTTAGCTAACGCTTTTAAAGATATATTAATGCGATTAATTGGGTCTGTATTTTTTCCAGTTTTAAGTGAAGTTGTGCGGAATCATCCCGAAAAATTAGCAAAAGTTTATTATCAAATTCGACATCGTATTGATACTGCGACAATGTTTGTATGTGGATTTTTATTCGCCAACAGTCAAGCTATCATTAATTTTTTTTATGATAATCGATATCACGATGCAGGGTGGATGTTACAAATTTTATCTTTATCTTTAATAGGTAATGGTTATTTATTATCTACTCAATGTTTATTAGCTAAAGGTTTAACCAAATTGGAAGCGTTACAGGCATTCATGCAAGTTGTTTTTTTTTACACATCATTTCCAATAGCTTATCATTATTTTCAATTAGTTGGAGCTATATGGATTATTGGAACTCATGTGTTTTTCAGAGTCATTATTTCTATGATAGTCATGAAAAAATATCTGTTTTTGGATTTAAAAAAAGAATTTATTTTGTTACCCGTAATCTTTATTGGTTGGATTACAGGATCATTATTTCAAGTTATCAGTTATAATCTAATACATTTAGCTATAAAATTTATTAAACAATATGACGCAGAATCAAAATCTGTATTATTAATTTTAAATAAGATATACACAGCCCTTTTATGAAAATTACTATGATTATGTCTGCTATTGATATGTCTGGTGGAGCTAAAGTTTGTGCAATTTATGCACAAAAAATGCAAGATCGTGGGCATATTGTTAATATAATAGCCCCTAAAAAAAAACTAATATCTTTTAAACAACAACTTAAAAATGTATTAAAGGGGATCGGCTGGAAATCAACAAAAGATCAATTGCAAAATCATTTTGATTTAATGCAAATTAAAGTGATTTATGTAAAATCCAAACAAGAAATAAATGCAGATAATATCCCAGATGCAGATGTTATTATTGCAACATGGTGGGAAACTGCGGAATGGATAAAAATTTTGCCAAATTCAAAAGGAATAAAAGTGCATTTTATTCAAGGTTATGAAGTATTTTCATGGTTACCTATTGAAAGAGTAGAAGCTGTTTATCGATTACCTTTTTATAAAATAACTATTTCAAAAACATTAGTTTCCACTATGGAAAAATATGGTCATTCTTCGCAATTATATTTAGTTCCAAATGCGGTAGATTTTAAACAATTTTTTGCTGTTCCTAGGAACAAGCAATTACGTCCGACTATAGGCTTCTTATATTCTGAATGCCCCCTTAAAGGAATCGATGTTGCATTAAAAGTTATAGAAAACGTCAAAATACATTTTCCTGAATTACGTATTTTATGTTTTGGCAGTCAAAAACCTAATAAATATTTTCCGAATTACATTGAATTTGAATATAATCCTAAACAGGATCATTTACGCGATATTTATGCTCAATGCGATGTTTGGCTTTGTTGTAGTCGTTCAGAGGGATTTCATTTACCTCCTCTAGAAGCTATGGCTTGTCGTTGTCCATTAATATCAACTAAAGTTGGAGGTCCAGAAGATATTGTTCAGCAGGGAATAAATGGCTTTTTATGTGAAATTGATGATGTAAATGATTTAGCTAATAAAGTAATTCAGATATTAAATTCTTCAGAGGAGGAATGGCAATATTTATCAAAATCCGCATTAGAAACAGCAACAAAATACACTTGGGATGATGCCGCTAATCTATTTGAAAAGGTATTAGAAAAATGTATAGAATCTTCTTTAAATAAAGATATACCATAATTTGCAAGAGAGTTATGATTTTAGATTGGTTATTTACAATAATTTGTACTAAAATAAAGCCAATATTTCTAAACAATGAATTAAATGCTGAGAGCCAGAATTGGGTGCAATTTTTTGATTGGGTAATAACAATCCATAATTTATTCTAGCCTGATCAGCTTCTAATATCCATTGACATAATTGACTTAAACGCTGTTCTATTTCATATCCGGGGGTTAATTGATAATCTAACCATAATTGATTAAAAACTTCACCGCTATATTGTTTACTCCATAATCCTAATCCTTTGGCTAATGCTTTCCAATGAATTTGGCTTAAAGGATCGCCATTTTGATATTCTCTAATTCCATAAAAATCCTCATTACCGCGCCGAATTTGACGAATTTGACTCTCTCTACCACCTGCTAATTGTGGCAGAGGAATTGAACGTTTACTCGGAGCTGGATAAATTAATACTTTAAAATCGAATTTTAAAATAGACCAAGCGCGAAATAATCCAAATGGATAACGACTGGCGACGGTAATGGTTGGACAATTTAACCACCCGCGTTGATGAGTAGGAACATATAAACAAATATTTTGTTGAGCGAGTTTAGCAAGATTAATAATTTGAATGTGATTTGGATCAACATAAAATTCTAATTGTAATTTTGCACTCATCGTTGGATTATGAATTTGTAAATGAAAACCCACTGATTCGCTGGCAAAAACAGATTGTACTTGTGTCTTGCTAATGATTAAATTCGATAACATTTTAAAAGTATGTAAAATACTAATAAAACTAATACTGGCTAATAAAAAACATAATAAATACACTAAATTATTATTATAAATAAAAGCAATTAATAATAAAATGAGGAGTAATAAAGAAAAGCCTAAGCCTCGCCAAGTCGGTAAAATATAAATTCGCCGGTGGGTTAATTGAATCGGCTGTGTGGTTGGTAATTGCGGAGGAAATAAAAACCGGCGTTTGTGCCAGCGTTGTTTTAATCTTGCGCTAACATTCATTAGGGAATCGCCACTTGAGTTAATAATGGATTGACAATACTTAAAGAATTAACACTGTCGGCGCGTAATCGATGTCCCGCTACCGCAGGTAATACGGTTTGTACATCTTCAGGCCAAACAGAATCGCGATTTTGCATTAATGCCCACGATTTAGCCGCTGTTAATAAAGCCAATCCTGCTCGCGGTGATAATCCACAATGATATTCACCTGAATGCCGACTATATTCAATTAAAGCTTGTAAATAATCTAATAAAGCTGCAGAAACATGAATTTGTTGTACGCTTTGTTGCATAGATTGTAATTGTGTTGGAGAAACAATCATAGTTAATTGTTCAACTAATTGACTACGATGTTGTCCCATTAATAATTCGCGTTCTGCTTGATAATTCGGATAGCCTAATTCGATACGCATTAAAAAACGATCTAATTGCGATTCAGGTAAAGGAAAAGTACCAATTTGATGACTAGGATTTTGCGTAGCAATCACAAAAAAAGGTTCGGGTAAATGATAAGTATGACCTTCAATAGTTACCTGATGTTCTTCCATAGCTTCTAATAATGCACTTTGCGCTTTTGGGGTAGAACGATTAATTTCATCCGCTAAAATCATTTGATTAAAAATAGGCCCTTGATGAAAATTAAATTGCTGTTGTTGAGGATCATAAATTGACGTTCCAATAATATCTGCGGGTAAAATATCACTGGTAAATTGAATTCGTTGATAATTTAGTCCCAACAGTTTTGCTAAAGTATGAGATAAAGTTGTTTTTCCTACTCCGGGAATATCTTCAATTAATAAATGTCCTTTGGCTAATAAACAACATAATGCTAAACGAATTTGTAAATCCTTACCTAAAATAATTTGATTCGCTGAATCAATTAATTGAGTTAACAAGGGTAGCATAAAATAATCACCAATTTAGAAAATGAACGATTTAAGGTATAATTTTTAGGGTAACACGAGAATCGATTTGGGCGTAAACCCAAAATATCGTTTAAAATGATTGATTTTAATAATCATAAAATAGATGGATAACCCTTGAAACTTTTTTTCTCAACCTTAATATTAGACTATTTTAGGATTTGAAATGCAGTATCGTATTGTCATTATGGCTGGCGGAACAGGTGGGCATGTTTTTCCAGCATTAGCGGTCGCTCAACATCTACGCGATCAAGGCTGGTGTGTTACTTGGCTAGGAACTCAGAGCGGTTTAGAGGCTAAAGTGGTTCCGGCACAAGGTTTTGAGATCGATTGGTTACAAGTTTCGGGCATTCGTGGTAAGGGATTATTATTTAAAATCAAAAGTTTAGGGCTATTAATTACATCCTGTTTACAAGCCCGCCGTTATTTACGTCAACGTCAACCACAAGTCGTTTTAGGCATGGGTGGATTTGTCGCGGCTCCTGGCGGATTGATGGCAAAATGGTTAGGTATCCCTTTGATTATTCACGAACAAAATCGAGTCGTGGGAACTACCAATCGTTGGTTAGCCAAAATCGCCGATCAAGTGTTGGAAGCTTTTCCTGACAGTTTTTCCAAAAAATATCAAGCCGTTTGTACGGGTAATCCACTACGCAAACATTTTTTAGCGATTCCAAATCGACCCGTTTGGCAGGCTGAACAACGTCCGCTGCACATTTTAGTTGTGGGTGGAAGTCAAGGGGCGAAAATTTTAAATGAAATTGTGCCGCAAGCGGTGAGTTTGTTAAGTAACGTTGCAGTCAAACATCAAACCGGTGAGGCAATGTTTGCAACCGTACAAGCTGCTTATTCCGCTTATCAAATCAATGCTCAGGTATTGAAATTTATTGAGGATATGAATCAGGCTTATCAATGGGCGGATTTAATAATTTGTCGTGCTGGAGCAATGACGGTTAGTGAAGTAGCAGCCGTTGGCTTACCGGCGATTTTTGTCCCTTTACCAAATGCGATTGATGATCATCAAACGGCTAATGCTCGATATTTAACCGAATCACAAGCCGGAATATTATTATTACAAAAAGAGTTAACGGCAAATTCATTAGCCAATCTGATAACACAAAATTTAACCGAATTCCAAAAAATCGGATTAGTTGCAAAAAATAAAGCTTGGTTAAATGCAACTGAAACGGTGGCAAATATTGTGATTGAAGTGGCTAGAGTTGATAAATAAATAGGAAAATAAAATGATGCAAGCCATTAGACAATATGCAAACGTTGAAAACGGTTATGTGCATATCAAATTACCGCCGGATTTTTCTGAAAAAGAAGTCGAAGTGATTATTTTAGCTTTGGAAAAAAAGCCTCAGCCGCAAAAACAAATCACAGAAGAAGATGCGTTGGCAATTCATGCGCAATTAATGGATGATTATTCAGAAGCCTTTGCAAAATTGGCGCAATAGTGACGGAATTATTTTTTATTTCCAAATCATTAGCTTTAAAAATACACCAGCAACAAATTGAACGTTTTGGTGGCTTATTGGCGTTACGGGATGAGGGATTATTGGAATCTGGATTAGGTGCGGCGCAACAGACTTGGCATTACACGCAGGATATTTTTCAAACGGCGGCGCAATATTGTTATTCACTTGTACATAATCATCCGTTTATTGATGGAAATAAACGTGTTGCGGCGGCGTGTATGTTGGTTTTTTTAGTGGGCAACGGATATAAACCGATAATGAGCAATGCTGAACTTTACGATTGGGTGATTCAGGTTGTCACTAATCAATTATCGCGTGAGCAATTAGCTGAATTATTGAGGAAAGCTTGTGAAAACAGCTAAAGAATTGGGACGTGATATTCCTAACTTAAAGGGCGGTTGTTGTATGCTTAAAAAATTTTTCTATCCAACAAAAAAAGACAATGGAAGAAATCGCTATCGAAGCGATAAAAAATTTTATAGAAACATCAAGTAAAAATAATAAGCTTGTTTATACAAAAAAAATGTAAAAGAACATAACCACATCATTAAAAAAGAATTTGATGAAAATTTATGTGATGATACCGCTCTAACTTATATTAAAGAGAGTGCTAATTATATTCACAATCTCAGAAGACAAAATGCAATAAAATGATTTTCTTGGATAGCTGTATTATCATTGATTACATCAATGGCAAGTTAAAAATAGACGAATCTACAAAAAATGATTATTGCATTAACTCTATTGTGGATATGGAAGTTTGTGTTGAGGCAAAAAATAAAAGAGAATTAAATACCATTAATAAAAAATTATCAAATTTTGCCTCAGTCAGTATAGATCAAGATATTTTGGATTTAGCTTCTTTGCTGATTAATAATTACGCTCTATCCCATAATATGGCAATTTACGATGCCATTATTGCTGCGACTTGTTTAATATATGATTTGCCTTTGTGTACATACAATCAAAAAAATTTTAGATATTTAGAAGAGTTGACGTTGTTAAATTCTCCATTTCCAAAATATCCTTTGTAATTATTCAGATGTCATTACGGAGCTGATTAAATGACGACCATTACCGAATTTTCCCAATTAGATGTAAATAAAACTTATAGCTATGCCGATTATTTAACCTGGAAATTGAATGAACGAGTAGAAATTATTAAAGGCAAAATTATGTTAATGTCGCTTGCACCGAATTTAAATCATCAGGCTATTGAAAGAAACTTAATTATCGAAATTGGCTCTTATTTAAAAGATAAAAAATGCCGTGTTTTTCCTGCGCCATTTGATGTAAGACTCTATAATCGAAAACAATCAATACTCAAAAATCAAGAAATTAAAACTATTGTGCAGCCGGATGTTTGTGTTGTTTGTAATCCTGAGATTTTAGATAAACAAGGCTGCGATGGCTCGCCAGATTGGATTATTGAAATTGTTTCTAAAGGTAATTCAAAAAGGGATTTGCTCTTAAAATACGAGCTTTATCAAGAAAATGGTGTAGGCGAATATTGGTTGGTTTATCCCTATGAAGAAGCGGTGCATCAATTTATTTTAAATCCAAAAACAGACCGCTATCAATTACATCAAATTTATGCGCAAGACGGTTTTATTTCACCTTGTTTATTTCCGGATTTACAAATTGATTTAGCTGACGTTTTTGCAGAATAAATAACATTAAAAAATTATATTCATAACCGTTAATTATCAAAAATAATGAATTATTCCCTTCCCCAACTTTCCACAGCCACACTTGGCAAAATCAAACGTATTCATTTTATTGGAATTGGCGGTACTGGCATGAGCGGTATTGCTGAAGTTTTATTAAATTTAGGCTATCACGTTTCGGGTTCAGATGTGAAAACCAGTCCAGTGACTGAACATTTAAGCCGATTAGGGGCGCGAATTTATTTAGGACATCATGCGGCACAAGTGTTGCAAACTGATGTAGTCGTTGTGTCAACAGCGATTGATCGAAATAATCCTGAAATTGTTGCAGCTTATCAACATCGAATTGCGGTGATTCCTAGGGCTGAAATGTTAGCCGAATTAATGCGCTTTCGTTTTGGCATTGCCGTTGCCGGCACTCATGGTAAAACCACCACCACCAGTTTAGTCACTAGCGTGTTAGCCGAAGCCGGTTTAGACCCGACTTTTGTAATCGGTGGACGCTTAAATAGTGCTGGAACGAATGCTCAATTGGGAAAAAGTCATTATTTAGTTGCCGAAGCTGATGAAAGTGATGCCTCGTTTTTGTATTTACAACCTGTGATCGCGGTAGTCACCAATATTGATCAAGACCATATGGAAACGTATCAGGGCTGTTATCAAAAATTACAAGACACTTTTATTGAGTTTCTGCATCATTTACCCTTTTATGGATTAGCGGTATTGTGTTTAGATGATGTCGGTGTTCAACAAATTTTGCCAAAATTATCTAAACCTTTGAGAACATATGGCGTGCATCCGAATGCTGATGTGCGAGCTGTTAATATTCAACAAGAGGGGATGCACACTCGTTTTACCGTATTACGCGCAGAAGCCGAACCTTTGGAGATTCAGTTAAATTTACCCGGTTGGCATAACATGTTGAATGCATTAGCTGCGATTACCGTTGGCAGTTATTTGGATATTTCAGACGCGGCAATGAGTCGCAGTTTAGCAGCATTCAGTGGAATTGGGCGACGCTTCCAAATTCTTGCAGATATTGCTTTTGCTCAAGGGCGAGTAACGTTCGTTGATGATTATGGTCATCATCCGCGAGAAATTGCCGCGACTTTAGAGGCTTTACGTCAAGCTTGGCCGCATCGGCGAGCGATTGTCATTTTTCAACCGCATCGTTATTCGCGTACTCGAGATTTATTTGAGGATTTTGTGCAAGTCTTATCAACAGTTGAGTTGTTAATTTTGGCAGAAGTTTATCCAGCCGGCGAAACTGCGATTGTGGGTGCAGACAGTAAAAGTTTATCGCGTGCGATCCGAATTCGTGGGCAAGTGGATCCGATTTTTGTTTCGCATCTTACGGAAATTCCTAAGATTTTATCAGGTTTAATTCAAGTCAATGATGTGATTTTAACTTTGGGTGCAGGCAGCATCGGACAATTTGCGCAGGAATTACCGGCACAATTACAAGCGGGGTTTCATTGATGACAACAGTCACGCCGATTCAGGGCGATTTAGTTGCGGGTGAAAAAATGGCTGATTACACCAGTTGGCGTGTTGGTGGAATTGCCGAATGGATGTATTTTCCTAAAGATAAAACCGATTTAATTACTTTTATTCAACAAAATCAAACCGTTGATTTATTTTGGTTAGGTTTAGGCAGCAATTTATTAGTGCGCGATGGTGGTATTTCTGGCGTGGTGATTAACACACGCAATCGCTTAAAAAAATGGCAATTTGTTGACAATAATCGATTATCAGTTGAAGTCGGTGTTACTTGTGCCAAAGTGGCTAAAATTGCCGTCGAATATGGATTGTCGGGTGCAGAATTTTTAGCTGGCATTCCCGGAACTATCGGTGGTGCATTAAAAATGAATGCCGGAGCTTTTGGCGGAGAGACTTGGAAATGGGTTGAAACTGTTGAGATGATTGATAGAAACGGTAATGTCACGATTCGTTATCCAGAGGAATTTCAAATTGGCTATCGTTCGGTTAGGGGGAAAACTGAGGAATGGTTTTTGTCCGCCACTTTCAAATTTAATTTAGGTTTAACCGAAGACAGTCAGCAACAAATTAAAGCGTTATTAGCCAAACGAGCCTTAACTCAACCGACTAACCAACCGTCTTGTGGTTCTGTCTTTAAAAATCCTCCGGCTGATTATGCAGCACGATTGATTGAATGTTGTGGCTTAAAAGGTTATACAATAGGTGGTGCAAAAGTTTCAGAAAAACATGCGAATTTTATTGTCAATCTGGGAACGGCAACTGCCGCTGATATTGAACAATTGATTGAATATGTACAACAACAAGTCGCTTTGCAACAAGGCGTAAAATTGCAAACTGAAGTGTGTAAAGTAGGAATCAAATAAATGATAAAACCAATCAAAATCACTGATGCGAAAGCTTTTGGTCGAGTCGCTGTACTGATGGGCGGTATGGCTTCTGAGCGAGACATTTCTTTACGCAGTGGTCAAGCTGTATTGCAGGCTTTATGTCAACAACAAGTTGATGCAGTTGCCGTTGATATTGGCGATAATCCATTAACCGCGTTGCACAATCACTCTTTTGACCGCGCTTTCAATTGTGTGCATGGTCGCGGCGGTGAAGATGGAATATTGCCGGCATTACTTGAATTATTACAACTTCCTTATACCGGCAGTGGCGTATTAGCTTCTGCTTTAGCTATGGATAAATTAAAAACCAAATTGTGCTGGCGCGGACAAAATTTACCAACGCCAGCTTGGATTAAAATAGATTCTTCAGATCAATTATCAGATTGTATTCAGCAATTAGGTTTACCCTTAATGGTTAAGCCAGCGAGTGAAGGTTCTAGTATAGGGATGAATAAAGCTCATACTTTGCAAGAACTATATCAAGCTGTGGTAGAAGCCCAACGTTATGGTTCTGAAGTCTATGTTGAACAATGGGTGCATGGTGATGAATATACGGTTGGTATTTTAGACGGCCTGGCTTTGCCAGTGATTCGCCTACAAACCGATCAACCTTTTTACGATTATGTGGCTAAATATCAAGCAAGCACAACTCAGTATCATTGTCCTTGTGGTTTATCAATAGTAGAGGAACAACGGCTACAGAAATTGGCTTTGATTGCAGCTAATACGTTGGGCGTGAAAGGTTGGGGGCGAGTGGATGTCTTTATCGATCAGCAAAATCAAGCGCAATTAATTGAGGTCAATACGGTTCCGGGTATGACTGATCATAGTTTAGTTCCAATGGCAGCCGCTAAAGCCGGTATCGATTTTGGCGAATTGGTGTGGCGAATTTTGGAAACCAGCTTTAATTGATAACATGAAAAATTCAGCTTTAGTGTGGCTGTTGATCAGCACGCTACTGTTTATCGGAGTATGGCAAAGCTGGATAGAATTAAAAGCTCAAGGTGCAGATATTTTACCGATTCGCTATGTGCGTATTGAAGGAACTTTTCAATATTTAACCAAAGAAACGATCCAGCAAGCGATTTTATCTCAAGTGATGAATGGTTTTTTAAACGCGGACGTACAAATTATTCAGCATTCACTACTGAATTTGGCTTGGGTTGCGGAAGCTGAGGTGAAACGCGTCTGGCCAGATACGCTTGAAATCCGCGTGGTTGAACAATATCCCGTCGCGCGGTGGCAACAAATCGGTTTATTGAATGCACAAGGTGATTTATTTATGCCAACGAATTTGGCAAAATTTAATAAATTACCGCTATTAAATGGGCCGATAGGTCAAGAAAAAAAATTGGTAGAATTTATGATTCAACTACAAACACTGTTGGCGACTCAATCGTTGAATTTAACAGAATTAATCGTAAATGATCGGCGGGCCTGGACTGTGATTCTCAATGCTGAGATAAATTTAAAATTAGGTCGTAAAGACCCTTTGCAGAAATTGCAGCACTTTCTAAACACGATACCGATTTTAGGTTCAGAGCGTTTCCATGCAATCGCAGTGGTTGATTTACGTTATCCAAACGGTTACGCCGTTACTTGGAAACCGGGTCGTGAACCTACTCAATGGCACAGCCATACTGCACAAAATGAATATCACTAGCACCCAAATAGAAAATGACATGCTTAACCAGAAGTAGGCAATATGGCGAGAAAATCAGATCGTAATTTAATAGTAGGATTAGATATAGGGACATCTAAAGTTGCCGCAATTGTAGGCGAGTATAGTTATGGCGGTGATTTAGAAATTATCGGTATTGGCACCGCCCCTTCTCGTGGACTCAAAAAAGGCGTGGTGGTTAATTTGGAGTCTACGGTGCATTCAATTCAACGAGCGGTTGAAGAGGCTGAATTGATGGCTGGTTGTCAAATTCGTTCAGTTTATGCGGGAATTGCGGGTAGTCATATTCGTAGTTTAAACTCACATGGAATTGTCGCTATTAAAGATAAAGAAGTCCGTCAATACGATATTGATCGAGTGATTGATTCTGCGCGTGCGGTGGCGATTCCTGCTGATCAAAAAATTCTACATATTCTGCCGCAAGAATTTGTGATTGATCAACAAGATGGTATTAAAGAACCCATAGGCATGTCTGGCATTCGTTTAGAAGCCAAAGTTCATATGGTCACGGGAAGTGTCAGTGCTGCACAAAATATTGTGAAATGTATTCGTCGTTGTGGTTTAGAAGTCGAAGATATTGTGTTGGAACAACTCGCTTCTTGTACTTCAGTGCTTACTGAAGATGAAAAAGATTTAGGTGTATGTTTAATTGATATCGGCGGTGGCACTACTGATATTGCGATTTTTTCTAAAGGCGCGATTAAACATACGGCGGTTATTCCGATTGCTGGCGATCAAGTCACCAATGATATTGCAGTGGCTTTGCGTACTCCGACTAAAAATGCAGAATTGATCAAATGCAAACATGCGTGTGCATTAATTCAATTAGCCAGTGATGAAGAACTATTTGAAGTCCCTAGTATTGGTGAACGATCATCGCGTAAAATTTCAGTACACAGTTTGGCAGAAATTGTAGAACCACGTTACGAAGAATTAATGTTATTGGTACAAGCGGAATTACGTCGTAGTGGTTTTGAGGATTTGATTGCCGCTGGGATTGTATTAACCGGTGGCAGTTCTAAGGTGATGGGGTTGACGGAATTAGCTGAGGAAATATTTCATATTCCAGTGCGAATTGGTTTCCCACAATATGTTGCTGGATTAACCGACGTGGTGCAAAACCCAATTTACTCAACCGGCGTAGGTTTATTGCTTTATGGGCGCGAACATCATAGCGGTCTTAGTGCAGGTCGGGAAGAAACCCCGGGCTTGTTTTCAGTGATTAAACACTGGTTTCAGGGGAACTTTTAATAATGATAATGAATAATTAGGGGCGGCGATTAAAATGATGAAATACGAATTAGTCGATACATGCAGTGAAAATGCCGTTATCAAAGTCATCGGCATTGGTGGGGGTGGTGGCAATGCAGTCAACCATATGGTCGATAAACAAATTGAAGGGGTACAATTTATTTGTGCCAATACCGATGCTCAAGCTTTGCGCCGCTTAAGTGTCGATACCATTATTCAGCTAGGCGTAGAATTAACTAAAGGTTTGGGTGCAGGCACTCGACCTGAAATTGGCAAAATGGCGGCTGAAGAAAATAAAGATCGAATTCGTGAAGTGATTAGCGGTGCGGATATGGTGTTTTTAACTGCCGGAATGGGCGGTGGAACAGGCACTGGAGCTATTTCGGTGATAGCGCAAATTGCGAAAGAATTGGGAATTTTAACCGTAGCTGTTGTGACTAAACCTTTTGATTTTGAGGGTAAAAAGAAAATTGCAGTGGCTGCTGCCGGGATTAAAGAATTGGAAAAATATGTTGATTCTTTAATTATTATTCCGAATCAAAAATTATTGCCGGTGTTAGGAAATAATTTGTCGTTGATTAATGCTTTTAAAGCCGCGAATGATGTTTTATTAGATGCTGTCAAAGGAATCACCGAATTAATTACTCACCCTGGCTTAATCAACGTGGATTTTGCTGACGTAGTCACGGTGATGTCTAATATGGGCGCGGCAATTATGGGGACGGGTTCAGCTTCGGGGGAAAATCGAGCGCGAGTTGCCGCTGAAAAAGCGATTTCCTGTCCATTATTAGAAGATATTAGTCTGCAAGGGGCTAAAGGTATTTTAGTCAATATCACGGCGGCTGATATGGATTTAACCGAATTCAATGAAGTCGGCAACATTATGCACGCTTTTGCTTCGGAATTTGCCGATATGAAAATTGGCACTGCAATCAATCCGGATTTAGGCGATGAAATTAAAGTGACCGTAGTCGCCACCGGAATGGGGCAGCCATCACAAACGGCTTCGGCTACCACTGCGGCTTCACCGGTTAAATTGGTGCAAAAAGCCACCGCCGGAGAAATTAATTTTGATGTTTTAGAAAAACCAACCGTTATGCGCAAAAATAAAACCGAATCTCGCGAAAATCGTTTTGCAGCCACTGCTAAAAAAGAAGCAGGAATGGATTTGGATTATTTAGATATTCCAGCTTTTTTGCGTCGCCAAGCTGATTAATATCAAACCATTTTTTCGGTGAGTTGTTGATCTCGACACTGTGCTTATAGACAAACTGACTTTTTTATTTTTTTCTCTTTATGATTAAACAGCGAACCTTGAAAAATACGATTCGTGCAACCGGTGTGGGTTTACATACGGGTGACAAAGTATATTTAACACTCCATCCAGCAGCGGCTAATACGGGTATTCGTTTTCGCCGTATAGATTTAGCAGACCCCGTCATTATTCCAGCAACCACTGATTATGTAGGTGAAACTAAATTATCTACCACTTTAAAACAAGGCGATATTAAAATTTCTACCGTTGAACATTTATTGTCCGCATTAGCCGGATTAGGCGTGGATAATGCCTTGGTTGATGTCAGTTCAGCGGAAGTGCCAATTATGGATGGCAGTGCGGGTCCATTTGTATTTTTAATTCAATCTGCCGGAATTGTTGAACAAGAATCTCCCAAATATTATTTGCGCGTTAAAAAATCGATTAAAGTGATTGATGGTGATAAATGGGCAGCATTTGAACCTTTTGAAGGGTTTAAAGTCACTTTTACGATTGATTTTGAACATCCAGCGTTTGCTGAACATTTAAAAACTGCCACAATGGATTTTTCTTCAACGACTTTTGTCAAAGAAGTCAGTCGTGCGCGAACTTTTGGTTTTATGCGTGATATTGAATTTTTACGCGAAAATAATTTGGCTTTAGGCGGCAGTTTAGAAAATGCGATTGTGGTTGATGATGATAAAATCTTAAATGAAGACGGATTGCGTTATGCAGATGAATTTGTTAAACACAAAATTTTAGATGCAATCGGTGATTTATATTTATTAGGTTATAGTTTAATTGGCGAATTCCAAGGATATAAATCAGGACATTCGTTAAATAATAAATTATTGCGGGCTTTATTAGACGATAAAACAGCATGGGAAATTGTTTCTTTTGAGCGTGAAGAATTAGTCCCTATTACTTTTACCCGTTCGATTTCAGCTTCCGCTGGACATTAATTTAAAAAGGCTAGTCATGCAGTTTAATCATATTAAACAATATTTTCTGATTGAAATTGCAGGACTACCTAAATTCGTTATTTAAATTGAATTGAAATCAATTAACCATAATAGCTGTTGGCTATTCCCAAAAAAATACTCAATCCTACATAATTGTTATTTAAAAACGCTTTGAAGCAAGCGGGTTTATCTCGATTAATAATTAAATATTGTTGATAACCAAATAAGCCCGCCACTATCCATAAACTATAATGATAGCTTTGAGTTAAATGTTCTAAATGCCCCAAAAGCATTAATAAAAGTAACATCACGATTTGTAAAATGGCGATAATGAATCGATCATAATTGCCAAACAAAATCGCAGTCGATTTCACCCCAATCTTTATATCATCGTCTTTATCAACCATTGCATATAAAGTATCATAAATAACTGCCCAAATAATTACAATCGCATAAATTAACCAAACAATGGTTGGCAGCCTTTCTAATTGCGCACTAAATGCCATAGGTACGGCAAATCCAAATGCAATTCCTAAATAAGCTTGAGGTAAATAAGTATATCGTTTCATAAATGGATAACTTGCTGCCAAAAAAGCCGCAATAATCGATAATAGAATTGTGTAAAAATTTAATAATAAAACTAATCCAAAAGAAATTCCCAATAAACTGATAAATAAAATGATGGCTTCTTTACTGCTAATTGTCCCCGAAGCTAAAGGTCGATGTTGGGTACGTTCTACTAAAGGATCAAATTTTCGATCTGCAAAATCATTAATCACACATCCTGCGGATCGCATTAAAATCACACCTAAACAAATCACGCTTAAAATTAAAAAATCAGGTTGACCATGACTGGCAATCCATAACGCCCATAAAGCAGGCCATAATAATAATAAAATACCAATCGGTTTATCTAATCGCATTAATAATCCATAGTGAATTAAACGCGATTTCAATGTTGAATTAAGGTGCATGATTTGCCTGAATTGTTTGAATAAATGCCGTGGTCGAATAGCCTTCAACAAAATTAAGAATTTTAACGCTGCCTCCGTGTTTTAATACTGCTTCAGAACCGGCGATTTGTGCAATATCGGTATAATCTCCGCCTTTTACTAAAATATCAGGTAATAATTGTTCTATTAATTGTTGCGGCGTATCTTCTTCAAATTGTAAAACCCAATCAACACATTCTAATCCGGCTAACATTTCCAAACGATAAGCTAATGGATTAACCGGACGCAAATCTCCTTTTAATCTTTTTACTGAAGCATCGGTATTCACTAATACAATTAAACGATCACCTAATGCTTTAGCTTGTTGTAAATAACGTAAATGTCCTAAATGCAAAATATCAAAACAACCGTTGGTTAATACAATTACTTCGCCTTGGCGTTTAGCCGCCGCTATTAATTGTTTTAATTCATTGAATTGACAAATGCCGTGATGTAAAGCACGCTGACCGGTTAAAGCTGATTGGAATTCTTCCAAAGTGACCGTCGCCGTACCTAATTTTCCCACCACAATTCCAGCCGCAATATTCGCTAATAAGGTGGAATCTTGTAAGGATTTACCAGCCGCTAAACTGGCAGCTAATACCGAAATGACAGTATCTCCAGCTCCCGTAACATCAAAAACCTCGCGCGCATGAGTCGGTAAATGTAAAGGCGCGGTGTTATCACTGAGTAATGTCATCCCTTGTTCGCCGCGAGTGATTAATAAAGCGGTTAAGTCCAAAGCTTTAATTAATGCTTGTCCTTTGAGTTCGATTTCTTGATCATTTGCACAATGACCAACTACCGCTTCAAATTCAGCTAAGTTAGGCGTAATTAAAGTTGCTCCACGATAACGCGAAAAATCTTGACCTTTAGGATCCACTAACACTGGTTTATGCAGTTGACGCGCTAATTGAATAAAGCTTTGTATCGCATTTAAACTGCCCTTTGCATAATCCGATAAGATGACGACTTGAGTTTGACTCAATTCTGCATAATAACGATGAATCAAACTATCGCTATTAACGGAATCAAAACCCTCTTCAAAATCTAGGCGAATCAATTGTTGATGACGACTGATTACCCGCAATTTAGTAATCGTTGGACGATCAGCCATCGTTTCAAAAGCGCATCTGACTCCAGCTTGAGTCATTAATTGAGTTAAAGTTTGCGCTGCTTCATCTTGTCCGGTAAATCCCAATAATGAAACTTTTGCTCCTAAAGCGGCTAAATTTAACGCAACATTTCCTGCTCCGCCCGCACGATGTTCTTGTTGCTGCACATGAACCACCGGCACTGGAGCTTCAGGAGAAATTCGACTGGTTGTACCATGCCAATAACGATCTAACATTAAATCACCCACCACGACAATCGCAGTGTGCGTATAATTCGGTAATTGCATAATTTAAATGACGAGTTGTAAATTAAAAAATGGTATTATAACCAGTTATCAATTGCTTACCGTAACTACGATAGTCATAATCTATTTTTCGTTCAGCCATTTTTCATTTTACTAATATGACCCGAATTTTAATCCTTTATTACAGCCGTTATGGCAACACCGCTAAAATGGCGCAAATGATTGCTCGTGGTGTTGAATCTATTGAAAATTGTGAAGCTATTTTAAGAACAGTTCCCGAAGTTTCCACAGTTTGTGAACAAGTTGCGAACACTATTCCTGAGCAAGGTGCGCCATATGCGACTATGGATGATTTACAAGATTGCAACGGTTTGGCTTTGGGCAGTCCTACCCATTTTGGTAACATGGCAGCACCGTTAAAATATTTTATCGATAATAGTTCTAAATTATGGTTTTCCGGAGCTTTACGCAATAAACCGGCTTGTGTTTTTACTTCAACAGGTAGTATGCACGGCGGACAAGAATTAACGTTATTAACCATGATGATTCCGTTATTGCATCATGGAATGTTATTAATGGGATTACCAAGTAATGAAATCGCTATTTTAGAAACCCAAACCGGAGGAACTCCCTACGGTGCCAGTCATTTGGTTACAGAAACTATTGATTTATCCGAACATGAAAAGCGAATTTGTCAATTGCTAGGTAGTCGATTAGCCATTACTGCTAAACAATTAACCATGTCAGTTCAAATGTAAAATGACTACGCAATTTCCAATCCAATTTGAATTTCAAATTAAAAGTTTTGGCAATTTTTATGCGATTGCTAATATTGAATTGGTTAAACAATTAAAACAGTGTGTAGCAATCGCCGAACCGCGTTGGATTGTATTAGCGGGAGAATCGGGATATGGAAAAAGTCACTTATTACAAGCTTGTTGTCAACAGGCTAGTGGAATTGGAATTAGTGCATTTTATTATCCATTTTCTCATCAATTACCGAGTGTGGAATTATTTGAAGGTTTAGAACAATTTGAATTAATTTGTTTTGATGATATTCATCATGGAATTGGTGCTTTTTATTGGGAACGATCTTTTCTGGATTTTTTAAATCGATATTCCGGAAGATTAATTTTATCAACTTTATTGTCTGATCTAAAATTGCCGTTTCATTCTCAATTATTATCGAAAAAATTAAGTCATTTTAAACGCTTAATTTTTGAAACTTTATCTACAGAAGAAATGGTTTCTATATTCATTCAACAAGCTTATTATCGAGGTTTGTGTATTTCGCCACAAGTTGGGCATTATTTATTAAAAAATTATGCTTTTGATTTAACTGGATTGTGGATATTATTAGAACAATTAGATAAAGCGGGATTATCTGCAAAACATAAATTGACTATTCCGTTTATTAAACGAATTTTAGATAATTGATATAAAAAAACCTGATAAAAAATTATCAGGTTTTTTATTTTATGAGAATTGAAACGATTTTATATGCTACGTTTTCTCAAACGTTCTAAGGTGCGCAATTGCATCATCGCTTGTATCAATTGGGCTTGAGCGGTAGCGTAATCGATCTTCCCAGATTTATCGGCTAAGGCCTCCTCAGCTTGAGCTTTAGCTTCCAAAGCAGCAGCCTCGTCAATATCTCGCGCTCGAATAGCGGTATCGGCTAATATCGTTACTAAATGCGGTTGTACTTCTAAAATTCCCCCAGAAACATAAAACGGATGACTTTCAGTTTCGCTAATTTTAACGCGCACTTCTCCGGGTTTTAACTTTGAAATCAACGGCGCATGACGAGGAGCAATACCTACCTCGCCTAACTCTGCGGGTGCAAACACCATCTGCGCTAAACCAGAAAAAATTTCCTTTTCTGCACTCACAATATCTACACGAATAGTCATCGTCATTTTGTTTGCCTTTAAAAAAAAACGGATTCAGTCAATTACACCGAAGATTACATTTTTTTAGCTTTTTCTAACGCCTCATCAATTGTGCCAACCATATAGAAGGCTTGTTCAGGAATATGATCGTACTCTCCAGCGATAATACCTTTAAATCCAGCAATGGTATCTTTCAAAGAAACATATTTTCCGGGTGAACCGGTAAAGACTTCCGCTACAAAGAAGGGCTGTGACAAGAAACGTTGAATTTTTCGCGCACGAGCTACAATCAATTTATCTTCTTCAGACAATTCATCCATACCTAAGATAGCGATAATATCGCGCAGTTCTTTATAACGTTGTAACGTACCTTGTACATTTCGAGCAACATCATAATGTTCACGACCGATTACTAACGGATCTAACTGACGACTGGTGGAATCTAAAGGATCGATCGCCGGATAAATCCCTAACTCTGCGATTTGACGCGACAATACTACAGTTGCATCCAAATGCGCGAATGTGGTTGCTGGCGAAGGATCAGTTAAGTCATCTGCTGGAACATAAACCGCTTGAATAGAGGTAATCGAACCGGTTTTTGTCGAAGTAATCCGTTCTTGTAAAACGCCCATTTCTTCCGCTAAGGTTGGTTGGTACCCTACCGCAGAAGGCATACGACCTAATAAAGCTGACACTTCAGTACCAGCTAAGGTATAACGATAGATATTGTCCACGAAAAATAAGACATCACGACCTTCATCACGGAAATATTCCGCCATCGTCAATCCGGTTAAGGCTACTCGCAAACGATTGCCCGGTGGTTCATTCATTTGACCATAAACTAATGAAACTTTATCAATAACGTTAGAATCTGTCATTTCATGATAAAAATCATTACCTTCACGAGTACGTTCGCCCACGCCAGCAAACACAGAATAACCGCTGTGTTCAATCGCAATGTTACGAATTAACTCCATCATATTTACGGTTTTACCTACGCCAGCACCACCGAATAGACCGACCTTTCCACCTTTAGTAAAAGGACAAACTAAGTCGATAACTTTGATTCCTGTTTCTAATAATTCGCTAGCAGCCGCTTGTTCGGCATAACTTGGTGCTTGACGGTGAATTCCCCAACGGATTTTTTCGCCAATCGGGCCTTTTTCATCAATAGGATCACCCAAGACATTCATAATTCGACCTAGGGTTTCTTGACCGACAGGAACCGCAATCGGTGCAGCAGTATTGCGCACACTTAAGCCACGATTTAATCCATCAGTAGACCCCATAGCGATGGTTCTGACTACGCCATCACCTAATTGTTGTTGAACTTCTAAGATCAGACCCTTTTGTTCTACTTGTAACGCATCATAAACTTTCGGCAATTCTTCGCGTGGAAACTCCACATCGACAACCGCACCGATAATCTGTACGATTTGACCTAAACTCATTATTACATCCTCTTTAAATATCTTGATTGCTTAGGGTTAAACGGCTGCGGCACCTGCAACAATTTCCGAAATTTCTTGCGTAATTGCTGCTTGACGAGCTTTGTTATAAATCAACTGTAATTCCTTGATTAAATTACCGGCATTATCAGAAGCACTTTTCATTGCTACCATACGCGCTGCTTGTTCGCAAGCATTATTTTCGACTAAGCCTTGATAAACCATAGACTCAATATAACGAGTCAATAAATTATCTAACACCGCTTTAGCATCTGGTTCGTAAATATAATCCCAATGACCTTTTAAATCATCTTCTAAATCATTGACAACTACCGGCAAAATGCGCTCTATCAAAGGTTTTTGCGTCATGGTATTTACGAATTCATTATTGACTAAATACAATTCATCAATTCGTTTTTCATCATATGCGTTCAACATCACTCGAACTAAGCCGAATATTTCGCTTTGATGGACGGTTTCGCTTAACTTAGTTTTTTGTGCCACTAAATTCACATTTAGATGAGCAAAAAAATTCGCTCCTTTACTGCCAATTGCACAAATATCAACTTCTACAGACGATTTTTCCCATTGTTTTAAATGAGTAACCACTTTACGAAAAAGATTTGAGTTTAATCCGCCACATAATCCGCGATCAGAGGAAATAATAATTAAACCAATTCGTTTAACGTCTCTTTTGATCAAAAAAGGATGTTTATATTCGGGATTAGCATGGGCTAAATGACGAATAATTTGACTGATTTTTTTTGCATATGGACGAGTGGCTTGCATACGATCTTTGGTTTTGCGCATTTTACTGGCAGCAACCATTTCCATTGCTCGGGTAATTTTTTGGGTATTTTTAATACTGCCGATTTTAGTGCGTATTTCTTTACCAACAGCCATTTAACACCTCTTACCAACTATGGGTTTTAACGAAAGTTTCAATAGCGTTTTTCAATCCTTGTTTAATATTGTCATTAAAATCGCCACTTTGATTGATTGTCGCCATTAATGGCGCGTGTTCGGAATTCATATATCCTTGCAAAGCCGCTTCAAAATCTAATACTTTTTTGACTTCAACCGTATCTAAGAAACCTTCATTCGCTGCAAATAAGGACACCGCCATTTGCGCAACTGACATAGGTGCGTATTGATTTTGTTTCATCAATTCCGTCACGCGTTGACCACGTTCAATTTGTTTACGGGTACTTTCATCTAAATCCGAGGCAAATTGTGCAAAAGCGGCTAACTCTCGGTATTGAGCCAAATCTAAACGAATGCCACCACCTAATTTTTTAATGATTTTAGTTTGTGCTGCACCGCCGACTCGAGATACAGACAAACCAGCATTAACTGCCGGACGAATTCCGGAGTTGAATAAGCCGGATTCAAGGAAAATTTGACCATCGGTAATCGAAATCACATTAGTGGGAACGAATGCAGATACGTCACCACCTTGAGTTTCAATAATCGGCAACGCGGTTAATGAACCCGTTTTACCTGTCACACGGCCTTCGGTTAAACGTTCAACTTCAGCTTCATTGATTCTAGCGGCACGTTCCAACAATCTTGAATGGAGATAAAACACATCTCCGGGATAAGCTTCTCGACCGGGAGGACGACGCAATAACAACGAAACTTGACGATATGCCCACGCTTGTTTAGTTAAATCATCGTAAATGATCAGAGCATCTTCGCCTTGATCACGGAAAAATTCACCCATTGCGCAACCGGTATAGGGTGCAATAAACTGTAAAGCGGCGGACTCAGAAGCAGAAGCAACAACGATAATGGTATGCGCCATCGCGCTATGCTCTTCTAATTTGCGTACTACGTTAGCAATTGAAGAACGTTTTTGACCAATCGCAACATAAATACATTTAATACCAGTTCCTTTTTGGTTAATAATCGCATCTACTGCAATCGCTGTTTTACCGGTTTGACGATCACCAATAATCAACTCACGTTGACCTCTTCCAATAGGAATCATTGAATCGATAGATTTCAAACCCGTTTGAACCGGTTGATCAACTGATTTACGAGCAATGACACCTGGCGCAATTTTTTCGACTGGAGAATTGAGCGAGGTATTAATCGCACCTTTGCCATCGATAGGATTTCCCAGAGCATCCACTACACGCCCCAACAGAGCTTCGCCCACCGGAACTTCAAGAATTTTTCCAGTACATTTAACGGTATCACCTTCGGAAATGTGTTGATAAGAACCTAGAACAACCGCACCAACCGAGTCGCGCTCTAAGTTCAGAGCCATTCCATAACTACCGCCGGGAAACTCTAACATTTCTCCTTGCATCGCTTCCGACAAGCCATGAATTCTAACAATCCCATCGGTAACACTAACTACGCTACCTTCAGCATGAGCTTGGATATTTTGATCGAAATTTTCGATCTTTTTCTTAATTAGATCACTAATTTCAGACGGATTTAATTGCATATAATATTCTCATTCTAAATGTTTAGAGTCTTTTGGCTAATTGCTGCAATCGACCTTTAATAGAACCATCAATGACCTGATCACCAGCTTTGATTCTAAATCCTCCAATCAACGACGGTTCAATACTTACGTTCATATGAACCGTTTTTGCCCATCGTTTTTCTAAAGACAACTTGAAACTGTTGGCTTCAGAATCGCTAAAAGGATAAGCAGTTTGTACATTCACTTCTATGTAGCCTTCAACTTGTGCCTTGTGTTGTTCATACAAAATCGATATTTGCGGTGCAAGTATCAAACGATTATGACTAATTAACAATTTCAACAAATTTTGACCTTGTTCAGTAAAATGACCTTGGGTAATTTCTAAAAATAATTGGATTAATTTAGATTTACTGATTTTTGGATTATTTATTAGCAACTGGATTTGCGAATCTTGTACTACAAAAGCGAGTAATTGCAGCATTTCAGACCAAACCTGAGTTTGCTGATGTTGTTGAGCCAATTTAAAAACTGCAATCGAATAAGGACGGGCTAATGTAAGAAGTTCGCTCATTGCACTTGACCTAATTGACTTGAGACTTTCGCTATGATGTCACTATGCTCGGTCTTATTGATTTCTTTTTGTAAAATTTGCTCCGCAGCATGTAAAGCTAAATTGGCTACTTCAGCGCGTAAATTTTCTTTAACTTGCTGTATTTCTTGCTCAATCTGCGCTTTAGCAGCTTCGATCATTCGGTCGCCTTCTTTTTTAGCATTTAGCTTAGACTCTTCGATCACCTCATTAGCACGCTTTTGCGCCATACTAATGATTTCAGCCGATTGATCTTTAGCGGCTTTCAATTTCTCAATAGCACGCTTCTCTGCTAATTCCATCTCAGCTTGACCTCTTTGAGCAGCGGCTAATCCTTCGGCAACTTTAGCTTGACGTTCTTCCAAAGCAGCAATTAGGGGAGGCCAAAGATACTTCATACTAAACCACACTAAAAGCGTGAAGGTTATCATTTGCCCAATCAGAGTCGCATTGATACTCATGATGCGTTCCTATCAGTGAATTAAAGTAACCGGAATTAACCTGCAACTGCAGCTTTAACCGCCGCCAAAAATGGGTTGGCAAAAGTAAAGAATAATGCCATACCGACACCAATCATCGTAACCGCGTCTAACAATCCGGCAACAATAAACATTTTGACCTGAAGCATAGGCACCATTTCAGGTTGACGAGCTGCCCCTTCCAAAAATTTACCGCCTAATAGACCAAAGCCTATGGCGGTTCCCAATGCGCCCATCCCCAATACTAGACCAACAGCTACAGCTGTCATTCCTTGCACATCCGCAATCAATGCTGCAATTTCCATGATACCTCCGAAAAATTTAGATAATAAAAATTTAAAAATTAGAAAATTAATGCTCTTCGTGAGCCATACTCAGGTAAACAATTGTGAGTACCATAAATATAAAGGCCTGCAAAGTAATAATTAAAATATGAAATACTGCCCAAGGAAAACTCAAAAGTGGCTGAAGATACCAAGGCATTAATGCAATCAAAATAAAGATTAACTCACCAGCATATAAGTTACCAAATAACCGTAAAGCTAATGATATGGGTTTAGCCAGATATTCGACAAAATTTAATAAAATATTAAAAGGGATAAATAAAACATTGTGAAAAGGATGTAATAATAATTCCTTAGTAAATCCAAAAATGCCTTTGATTTTAATACTGTAAAAAATAATTAAGAAAAATACACTAATTGACAATGCAAAAGTACCATTTAAATCAGTACTTGGGACGACTCGCATATACTCAATACCCATCATTCCAGCTACATCTGGGAGAATGTCAACTGGAAATAAATCCATAAAATTCCATAAAAATACCCAGCAAAAAATAGTTAATGCTAATGGCGAAATTAATTGACTTTTACCATGAAAACTATCTTTCACTTGTTGATCTACAAATTCGACGATCATTTCCACAAAGGCTTGCGTTAATGAAGGAACGCCTGCCGTTGCTTTTTCGGCAACTGATTTGAAAAACCAGACAAATAAACTACCTAATACCGCAGAAAAAAACAACGTGTCTAAATGCAAAGTCCAAAAACCTTCTCCCACTGAAAAAGGTGTTAAATGATGAACAATATAGCCGGTTGCGCCTTCGGCTTCATGGGTTTGAGCAGCCATTTTTCCTCACTATGACAAAGTAAATTAATTTCGTATTAATAATGCGAACCAAAAAACAGATAATGCAGCGGTATATCCTGCTAATAAAGGTAATAATTCTATATTGGGTATTTGAAAAATCAAATAGAACAATAATCCGGTTAATAATAATTTCCCAACTTCTCCAAGATAAAACGCATTGACTATTTTTTGAGCATCTTGATTAGAAGTTTGTACTACCTTTAGAGCTAAGTAACTATTCGGAATAACAGCTGCCATACCGCCGATAAATGAGCTAAACATTTTAGCCTGATTTCCCAGCCAAAAAAACCCTATTGATATTATTAATATAAACAATATTTGACTCATTAAAACCTTAGCAATTATAGAAGAATAAAAGATTGCTCCTATTTGTTTTTTCATTACACAAACCTCTGCATTATAATGACCTTATCCTTAGTATGTCAATATAAAATTTAACGCTAAATGATTTATTACTTTTAATTGTATTGAAGTCATTAAAATTTAACTATTGCTATGTTATGATAACCGGTTTTAAGTATTTTCAATCCAAAATGGCAAAAGAAGATCAAATCGAAATGGAAGGAAAGGTTATTGATACCCTTCCCAATACTATGTTCAGAGTACAATTGGACAATGGACACATTGTAACCGCACACATATCTGGTAAAATGCGTAAACACTATATTCGTATTTTAACTGGTGACTCTGTTAAAGTCGAAATGACACCTTATGATTTGACTAAAGGACGAATCACTTTCAGAATGCGTTAGATTCTGACACAAAAATATCGCCCTAGCTTTCAAGGGAAAATTTACGGTTTTTCTGTGATGCTAACCGCTTTGCTATCAATAATAAAATCAAGTTGTTGATTCCTCACGTTGATATGGACATGCCCGCCTTCTGCTAATCGACCGAATAACAAATCATTAGCTAACGGTTTTTTTATCGATTCTTGAATAAGTCGCGCCATCGGTCTTGCGCCCATTTTCGGGTCGCAACCGTGTTCGGCTAACCACAGACGTGCTTCCGCGCTTAAACTTAAACCGACTTGTTTATCAGCCAGCAAACTTTCTAATTCAAAAATAAATTTATCTACGACATGTCCCACAATACCAATATCTAACGGTTTAAATTGCACAATCGCATCGAGTCGATTGCGAAATTCAGGGGAAAAAATTTTTTCAATCGCTTTTAAGCTATCACTACTGTGGTCTTGCATGGTAAATCCAATTGAAGCTCTGCTACCTTCTGTAGAACCCGCATTGGTAGTCATGACCACTATAACATTGCGAAAATCAGCAGTACGACCGTTATTATCGGTTAAACTGCCATGATCCATGACTTGTAACAGCAAATTGAATACGTCTGGATGCGCTTTTTCCAATTCATCAAGTAATAATACCGCATGAGGATGTTTCACTATTTGTTCAGTAAGCAAGCCACCTTGGTCAAATCCAACATAGCCAGGAGGCGCGCCGATTAATCGAGAAACTGTGTGCCGTTCCATGTATTCCGACATGTCAAAACGGATCAATTCAATATCCAATACTTTTGCGAGTTGCCGAGTTAATTCGGTTTTACCAACGCCAGTGGGTCCTGCAAATAAGAATGAACCTATGGTTTTTGAACTATCACGCAGTCCTGCACGCGATAATTTAATAGCCGTTGCCAAGGTAGAAACCGCTTCATCTTGACCAAATACCAACATTTTTAGATTTTTTTCTAAATTGGCTAATTTATCTTTGTCGTTTGAGGAAACTGATTTGGTTGGAATTCTAGCAATTTTAGCCACAATTTCTTCAATATCCGTATGATTAATCCATTGTTTACGATCTTCTTTTTTGACTAAACGTTGCTTGGCACCAGCTTCATCAATGACATCAATCGCTTTATCCGGTAAAAATCGATCGGTAATAAAACGATTAGCTAATTCAGCAGCGGATTGTAAAGCGTCATTACTATATTTAATTTCGTGATGAATTTCAAAACGCGATTTTAATCCTTGTAAAATTTTAAAGGTTTCTTCAACAGAAGGTTCTAACACATCAATTTTTTGAAATCGTCGCGCTAAAGCATGATCTTTTTCAAAAACGCCACGAAATTCTTGATAAGTGGTTGAACCAATACAATGTAATTGTCCATTGGCTAATTCAGGTTTAATTAAGTTAGAAACATCCATCACGCCACCCGAAGCAGAACCCGCGCCAATAATGGTATGAATTTCGTCAATAAATAAAATAGATTTGGTTTGTTTTTTTAATTGAGATAATAAAGCTTTTAAGCGTTTTTCAAAATCCCCGCGATATTTAGTACCTGCAATTAAAGCCCCTAAATCAAGAGCGTAAATCGTATAATCCAATAAAACTTCTGGTACTGAACCTTCAACAATTCGTTTGGCTAATCCTTCAACAATTGCGGTTTTGCCAACTCCAGCTTCGCCAACTAATAAAGGGTTATTTTTTCGGCGGCGACATAAAATTTGAATAGTGCGTTCTAATTCGGATTCTCTACCAATTAAGGGATCAATTTTATCTCGTCTTGCTTGTTCATTTAAATTTAACGCATATTTTGCTAACGAATTTTGTTCGGATTTAGTATCTGATTCTTCAGCAATATCCTCCTCTTCATCGGGGTCGGATTTGATAATCCCGTGCGCTAAATAATTGACCACATCTAAACGAGTAATTTGTTGTTGATTTAACAAATAAACCGCATGAGAATCTTGCTCGCTAAATAAAGCCACTAAAATATTAGCGCCACTCACTTCTTTTTTATCTGAAGCCTGTACATGAAATACCGCACGTTGTAACACACGTTGAAAACCTAAAGTAGGTTGAGTTTCTCTATGAATATGTTTAGGTACTAAAGAAATGGTCTCATCAATATATTGATGCAAATCGTGAATTAATTGTTTAATATTACAACGGCAAGCGGTTAAAATAGGTTCAACACTATTCATTTGAGCAATAGCCAATAATAGATGTTCAACGGTAATAAATTCATGATGCTTTTGATGAGCTTCAACAAAAGCTTGATTTAAGGTTAATTCTACTTCTTTACTTAACATCATATTCTCCTAATTCGAGCTTAAGCTTCTTCCATTGAACATAATAGGGGATGATGATGTTGACGGGAATATTCATTAACAATCTGTACTTTAGTTTCTGCAACATCTTTTGAAAAAGTGCCACAAATGCCGACTCCCTCGTAATGAACCTGCAACATCACCTGAGTGGCTCGCTCGTAACTCATTGCGAAAAATTGCGTCAGAATATCGACCACAAAATCCATAGGCGTAAAATCATCATTTAATAAAATCACTCGATATAAAGGCGGTCTTTTTAACTGAGGTTTTGCCTCTTGTAATAATAAATCACCCTCATTTTGATATGGTTCAAACTTAGACATTTTGTTATGACTCAACGACTTTATAATTAACCAAACGTTGATCCTATCGGTAAAAACGTGGCTTCAATCTTCACACACATTACTGTGATAAATCAAGTAAAATGACAGCTTTTTTAGTTGAGACTAAGCGGATGACTTGGAAACCACATGTAACCGTCGCGGCAGTCGTTGAACAGCAACAGCGTTTTCTTATTGTTGAAGAACAAACCACCGAAGGATTTAAATTTAATCAACCCGCCGGACATTTAGAAAATGGCGAAGATTTAATGACAGCAATTCGCCGTGAAGTTTATGAAGAAACGGCTTGGCAATTTGAACCTACTGCGGTTATCGGTGTGCAATTGTGGCGAAGGCAGGTTGACGCGCCTAGTTTCATACGGGTCTGTTTTACGGGAAATGTCCACAGTCATAATCCTCAACAACCTTTAGATGTAGGCATTTTACAAACCCATTGGCTGACGTTGGAAGAAATCTTATCTTATCAATCTCGATTACGCAGCCCTTTGGTATTAAATAGCATTTATCGGTATTTAGAAGGTCATCGTTATCCCCTACATTTATTAGAAACTTTTATGGATATTGAATATGGCTAAATCACATGTTGTAGTCGGAATGTCCGGCGGAGTCGATTCTTCAGTTACCGCCTTAACTTTATTATCACAAGGTTATCGCGTCACCGGATTGTTTATGAAAAACTGGGATGAAGATGATGGCACTGAATATTGCACAGCCAAACAAGATTTAGCCGATGCTCAACAAGTTTGCGATCGTTTAGCTATCGAATTAAAAACGATCAATTTTGCCAGCGAATATTGGGATCAGGTGTTTGAGGTTTTTTTGGCAGAATATCGCGCAGGACGCACTCCGAATCCGGATATTTTGTGTAATAAGCATATTAAATTCAAAGCATTTTTGGACTACGCGCTAGAGGATTGTGGTGCAGACTGGATTGCGACGGGTCATTATGCTCAAGTGAGTGAACATCAGGGACAATATTATTTACTCAAAGGTCACGATCCTAATAAAGAACAAAGTTATTTTTTGTATACTTTAAATCAGTCAGTATTAACTAAGACTTTGTTTCCTATTGGAAATCAACTGAAATCTCAGCTACGTTCGGTGGCGGAACAAGCCGGTTTTAGCAATGCGCGCAAAAAAGACAGTACCGGAATTTGTTTTATTGGTGAACGTAAATTTAAAGATTTTTTACAACGTTATTTACCTGCGCAAGCCGGTGAAATTCGTACGCCCGCCGGTCAATATTTAGGACAACATCAAGGATTGATGTATTACACTTTAGGACAACGTCAAGGTTTAGGGATAGGCGGTGTCAAAAATGCGGCTGATCAACCTTGGTATGTGATTGATAAAGATTTAACCAATAATATTTTGATTGTCGATCAAGGACATCATCATCCGCTGCTGTTTCATTCTCATTTAGAAGCCGGACAATTAGAGTGGTGTGATAATCAACCATTGACTAAGATTTTGCAATGTCAAGCTAAAACCCGTTATCGCCAAGCTGATCAAAATTGCGAAGTTCACCCTTTACCAAATCATCGATGTCGCGTGATTTTTGAACAAGCGCAACGTGCGATTACTCCTGGACAATCGGTTGTGTTTTATCAAGGAGAACGTTGTTTAGGTGGCGGCGTGATTGAATCGCGTGATTAGAAATGGTAGAGGGTAAAAAAACTCTCTACCCATTTTTGCTGGTTAGGTTTATTTAACAATAATCAAACCACTGCGCTCTGGCAAAGTGACACTGCTGCCAACAATACCAGTCCCGTTCAAATTTAAATAACCACTGCTATCTAAGGTTTTGATCACTGGATAGGCTGTCATATTAGTCAGTAATTGCGCACGACCTCGATTTGGTATAGCCGTAATTGTGGTTAAACTGAGATTATCTAACCAATAATTGGTTGAACTATCGGCATAGCTGGTTAAAGTCACAATCGCTTTGGTTGTCGAAGCTGGCGCAGTAAATACCCACTCAGCATTTTGCGCGGTAGAGTTGTAAGCAAATTGACGTTCTAATAAGACTTTCCACGGGCTACCACTGCCGTCAGTAATCGTTGCATTTAAGCTGCCATAGCTACTGCCAATTGCTGAAAAGGTTAATCGATATTTAACCTCCGCTTGTAACGCAAAACTTGGAGAAACGACGGTTGGCCCATTAGCGGTTATTAAGTTAGTTATTTTTAATGATCCACCAGTCATTCCGGTTTTAGCGGGATCAAAAATACCGCCAATCCAGCCACTGATATTGACATCAAAATTACCATTAACGATTAAATTAGTGCCAATATTGCTGATCATATTTTCAGCAAATTTAAAATTGCAAATTGTTGAATCTGCATCTTTGAAATATCTGCTTTTCCAGTGAGCAAAACTATAAAATCGCTGATTACGATTGAATTGCACATCACTATATGGATTACAAAAAAGATTACGATATGAATCTGCTTGATAACCATCGGCTAAGTTATAACCATTTAGCCATTTTTCAGCTAATTGAGTTGCAGATGCGGAATAAATGATATTACCACTAATAGTATTGCCGCTAGATTTGCCATAATTTTCTAAAAGAATATGTCCAGCATTATTAAATAACACATTGTTAATTGCTTTAGAATAGGTAAAATTATTAAAGCGAATTCCCCAACTTGGATTATTTGCAATAATATTTCCATCTACGGTGTTATTAGTAAAACTTTCATTTGCCCCAATTCCCATGCCATAACTAGTATGACGATAGCTACCCGTGCTACTGGCTAATCCATTTGAATCGTCAACATTACCAATCGTATTTGAAACAAAATTTTTCAGAATTTTATTATTACTGGAATTCATAACAATTCCACCGCCATCATTCAATAGGGCTAAAGCATTTGTGACAGTATTATAAGAAATGGTATGTCCACCCACACCATTTGCATGAATTCCACTCCCGCCAATATTATTTAAGATATTATTGGTTACTGAGTGTTTAGCTCCTAAAATATCAATGCCAAATCCGTAATATAAACCAGCTTTACGTTGACCATATCCGGGAAACATCGCAATATTGTCTAACGTATTATTTTTAAATACGCTAGTACCTACATTAAAAGTAGAATCCGCATTTAATGAAGCACCACGATTTAGCATATTCGTAATTCGATTAGAATCAAAATTGAAATTAGCTGAATTCCAAGTATTTAATGCCAAAGCACAATAATTGAAATTACTATTCCGAATGGTTACATTATCTGAGATAATTAAGTCAATACAAGATTTACTAAATTGACGAATGGAAATACCATCAATAACTGTACTAGGTTTTCCTACAATGCTCAAACCTATATCATAAATTTCCGCTTCTATAAGTTGGGTATTAGGATTAATTCCAGAATAAGCATAAAAATAAACTTTTTTGGCATTCGCATCATAAAACCATTCCCCTGGATTATCCAATTCTTCCAATTTGCCATCAATAAAATAGCCCCATTGAGGTTTTAAGGTTAAATCCCAACCATCATAACTAATTTTTCCAGTAGTTGGATTATAGCCGGTAATGGTTCTAACATTATAAGTCCAACTATAATCTCTAACTCGTAAAGTCGCGCCTTTCCAATAATCATATGATTTTTTATTAATTAAGGTCACATCGGTAAACGCATTAGCTCCGGCATTGGCACTAATTTTTAACCAATTTTTTGCTTTAGGCGTTGAAGGATTAGGTAAATTCGGATAACGCGCAATAGTTAATAATTCATTATTATAAAATAAATGGATAACACCATCAGTTGTTAAAGGTAATCCAGAAACATCCGCTTCATAAACCGCTGTGGTATTTAGTGGCCACCGCGTTGTTAATTTCCAATTGGTAACGGGAATTGAACCCGCAATTACCGGTTGAGTGGTACTGGTTCCAAAACTGCCTACGGTAAAACTTTTAGCATAACCGCCAAAACTCATTTTGCCGCGAAAAACATCACCGCGTTTTAGCAATAAACTATCGCCAGTGACAAAATTAAAACTGGCAACTTTGGTTAAACTTTTCCAAGCAGTAGCTTCGGTTAAACCATTATTGGAATCATTGCCACTACTGGAAGAAAGATAATAAGTGGTGGCATGAACTGTAGTAGCCGTTATGGTTAAACTAAACAAAGCCAATATCATTGAGAGTTTCATAAAGATTCTCCATCAATTAAAATAAAATTAAGATTGTAACGCTATTGGAGGAAAAAAGCTAAAAATATTCAACGATTTTAAAAATCTAATTTAATAAGTTTAAATTATTCCTCAATGATTAAATAGTAGATTCATGAGTTATTTTCCAACAATAATGGATTTTATGATCTCTAGCAAAGTCAAAAGGAATCGTTTGAGGGGTTATATTTTCAATGGTAAATTCAGATAATGCCGCTAAATCTAATTTAAATTGGCGGAAATGGGTTGAAAAATATAAAATACCTTTAGGGGTTAATAAACGCATAGTTTGGCGAATTAAATCCACATAATCTTTTTGAATATCTAAAACATTATTCATTCGTTTAGAATTGGAAAAAGTCGGTGGGTCTAATAAAATTAAATCAAATTGCAAAGGATATTTTTTTTCAGCTTGTTGCGCTAACCACGATAAAACATCCGCTTGAATGAATTGATGATCGCCGTGAATTCGATTTAATTCAAAATTACGTTTTGCCCAAGTTAAATAAGTATTCGATAAATCCACACTAAGCGTCGATTTTGCTCCGGCTTTCGCCGCATGAACACTGGCGGTTGCAGTATAAGCAAATAAATTGAGAAAACGTTTTCCATTAGCTTGTTTGGCGAATAATAAACGTAATGGACGATGATCTAAAAATAATCCAGTATCGATATAATTATCAAAATGCACCCAGAATTGGCAATCGCCTTCCATAACAGAATAAAATTGTTCTGATTGATTAAATTTTTGATATTGATCTTGCGATTTTTGTTTAGCCCGAACTTTTAAAAATACTTGTGATTTGGGAATAGCAAAAATAATGGGAATCTGCGCTAAAATAGCGGTTAATCGTTGCATTGCTTTTTTAGGATCAATGGTTTTTGGCGGTTCATATTCTTGTACATTTACCCAACATTGTTCGCCATAATACACATCAATAGCGACCGCGTATTCCGGTAAATCAGCATCATAAACTCGATAAGCATATATTTTTTGTTGTTGCGCCCATTTACGTCGCATTTTTAAATTTTTATGCAAACGATTAACAAACATACTGATATGAATATCGTCAGCAATTAAATCATTTGAAGTTTGCGTTTGCGAAAGTCGTTGTTGAACAGTATGTGATTTGGGAATAAAAAATTCACTCTCTTCAATTTGCAACCGCAATAATTTACATTCTAACGCGCCATTAAAAAAAGTAATCGGTTTATGCGAACGAATGCCAAATCGAAATCCTAATTCAGCGTCTAATATAATTACGGCGGCTTGCCAACCATAAAATTGCGTACGCAAAACTTGCCCAATATGCTGATAAAGTTCGGCAACTTCAGTTTCTGTCCCCAAACGTTGGCCATATGGCGGATTACAAATGACTAGCCCTTTTGTCCAACTTGACGCAGGTTGTAACTCGGTAATATTTCGCCGTTCGATATGAATAAACTTTTGTAAATCAGTGGCTTGTAAATTTTGTAAAGCAGCATTCACACTCGATCGTTGTTGATCAAAACCAACAATTGTGGGCATTTTTTGCAAACCTTTTTGTTTACGTTGTTCTGCTTCAGTTAATAAACTGTGCCACAATTGCGCATCATGTTGTTTCCAGCCCAGAAATCCATAATATTCACGATGTAATCCGGGCGCATAATCGGCTGCAATCATTGCCGCTTCAATTAATAACGTACCCGAACCACACATCGGGTCTATTAACGAACCTTGTTGTTCGGCGATTGCTTGCCAGCCACTGCGTAACAAAAGTGCCGCCGCTAAATTTTCTTTCATCGGCGCATCTACGCTGTGTGAACGAAAACCGCGTTTGTGCAAACTATCGCCGGATAAATCTAAACTTAAGCTAGCTTGATAACGATTTAAATGAACATTAATCCATACTGAAGGTTTTTCTGTATTGACATTCGGACGTTGTCCATAACGTTGGCGAAATTGATCCACAATCGCATCTTTAACTTTTAACGCACCATAATGGCTATGATCAATCACGGGTGAATTTTTAACATTAAAAGTGACGGCAAAACTGTCATTGACTGAGAAATGATCATTCCAATCAATACGTTGTATTTCATTATATAATTGTTCTGCGGATAAAACCGTAAAGTCGGCTAAAGAGAGTAAAACGCGATTTGCTGTTCTTGACCATAAACAAATGCGATAGGCGGTGAGTAAATCCGCCTCAAAACTTACGCCAGCAATCGTAGGTTGAATATTTTGTCCACCGAATTCGCGTAATTCAGCGGCTAAAATCATTTCCATCGCCTTAGGCGTGGTAGCAAATAAAAAATAATTCATTGATAATACTCAATAAAAAAGCCCTGTCTAGCAGGGCTTTCATTAAAAACAGAGTCAGATTCAAAATGCAAATAATTAATTGACCTTCAATAATTCAACTTCAAAAATCAAAGTAGAATTGGGCGCGATTAATTGACCAGCTCCACTTTCACCATATGCTAATTCTGAAGGAATATAAAAACGATATTTAGCCCCTTCTTTCATTAATTGTAAACCTTCTGTCCACCCGGGAATAACACCATTCAAAGGAAAAGTTGCCGGGGTATTGCGTTTATAAGAACTGTCAAATTCAGAACCATCAAGTAATGTACCTTTGTAATGTACAGCCACCGTATCGGTCGCTTGAGGTGACCGACCTTTACCTTGTGTTAAAATCTCGTATTGCAACCCACTTGCAGTGGTTTTCACTTTTTCGTTTTTAGCATTTTTAGCTAAAAATGCTTTACCTTGGGCTTTATTTTCCTCAGGAGTTGTTGCATTGGCAATTGAAAAAGCAGTAAATGCACTGAGCAGTAAAGCAAAAATTAAAATAAGGTGACGTTGATAAGCACTCACGGTAAACCTCGTGTTTTAATATAGAAGTGATAGTGTATCAAAAACTGGTGTTTAAATTCTAATTAAATGTGATTTAGTTCACATTTTTTCAGAATTAAGTAAAAATTTTTCGCGCTGACGCGACTGCCAATAGTTTTCTGCCAATTGATAAGCTTGTTGTTGATTTTCAGCCATGCCTAACAATTTTAATGCAATCGCTGCCGTGCCTATAATGCTGGTTTGGGCGAACTCATCGGTGGTCTCTCCTGACCAAATGGCTTGCAACTGTATAGGTTGCAACTCCGCCGGTTTTAAATGCCGCCGTTGAAATAATGCTGGCCACAATTCTTCTTGTAATTGCCCTTCAATAACACTTTGCACTAAACATTCCACATCTGGATTACGTTCAATTTCTCCGCCTTCACCTTTAAACACAGACATATACGGTTGTTCCAACAATAAAGCCGCTTGTTGATGTAAGTTTCGATAATTCGGATGAAAAATGCCTTGAATGGTACAACGCGCTTGAAAAGGATTGAGTAATCGAACTACAGTGTGTACCGCAGAACGTAAACCTAATAATTCTCGTAAATCAATTAATTGATTTAATTTTGCACAAAATGCGTTTAACGGTAAATAACTGAAATGAGAGTGTTGCAATTGTTCCGCAGCAGTGGTTAATGAATTAGCAATTGGAATTCCTAAACTTTTTAATACGGATTCAGTATATAAACGACCTTGAGTTTGTCCACTCGCACCGTGCATAAAAACACGAATTCCTTGTTGTGCTAACAATAACACACTCAAAATAAACCAAGGTAAATGTCGTCGTTTACCCGCATATGAAGACCAATCTAAATCTACTCGAATCGGCGGTGCTGCGTTTAATGAATCTCTTGCGGCTTGAACAAAACCAGCCAATTCCTCAGGAGTTTCTTCTTTGATTCGCATCAACATTAAAAACGCACCCAATTGTTCCGGTTCAACTTGTTCTTCAGTCACAATCATAGTCATGGCACGATAAGCTTCTTGTTGAGTTAAATTACGCGCGCCTTTTTTGCCTTTTCCTAAAATTTTAATAAATTCTGCAAACGGATGCTCATCTATGAGTATTGACATATGTGATTTTTATAATCAATTGAAAAATAAAAAGGAGAGCCAAATGAATGACTCTCCCTTTATTATTTTAAAGCTTAACCACCAAAATCGTCTAATAAGATATTTTCAGGTGGAACGCCATTATCTTGTAACATTTTAATCACAGCGGCATTCATCATTGGAGGTCCGCACATGTAAAATTCACAATCTTCTGGAGCGGGATGATTTTTAATATAATTTTCAAACAATACGTTATGAATAAATCCCGTATAACCTGTCCAGTTATCTTCAGGCAATGGATCGGATAAAGCCACCTGCCAAGTAAAATTGTCATTTTCTCTAGCCAGCATATCGAAATCTTCGACATAGAACATTTCGCGTTTACTGCGCGCGCCATACCAAAAAGTCATTTTGCGTTTGGATTTTAGGCGACGTAATTGATCGAAAATGTGGGAACGCATTGGAGCCATTCCCGCACCACCACCGACAAACACCATTTCTGCATCAGTTTCTTTGGCGAAAAATTCACCATATGGACCTGAAACAAAAACTTTATCTCCGGGTTTTAAGCTGAAGATAAAGGAGGACATTTTTCCGGGCGGCACTGTTTCTGGCGCACGCGGCGGAGGGGTAGCAATCCGCACGTTGAGCATAATTTCTTTTTCTTCGGGATAAGAAGCCATTGAATATGCTCGCAATACTGGCTCTTTCACCTCAGAAACATAACGCCATAAATTGAATTTATCCCAATCATCACGGAAGCGTTCAGCAACCTGAAAATCGCTATATTTCACCACATGTTCTGGACATTCAATTTGAATATATCCACCGGCACGATAGTTAATCACTTCACCTTCAGGCAATTCTAAAACTAATTCCTTAATGAAAGTGGCAACGTTATCATTTGATTTAACCGTACATTCCCATTTTTTCACACCAAAAACATGATCTTCGACTTCGATGCTCATGTCTTGTTTGATGCTTACTTGACAGGATAAACGCTCACCGTGTGCCGCTTCACGTTTGGTAATATGAGACAATTCTGTGGGTAAAATTTCTCCGCCACCTGAATGGATTTTCACTCGACATTGCCCGCAAGTACCGCCACCACCACAAGCTGAAGGTACAAATAAACCATTATCAGCTAAAGCGGTTAATAGTTTTGAACCGACCGGTACATGAATTTTCTTTTCATCATTAATTAGCACTTCCAAATCACCGGAAGCGACTAATTTATTTTTTGCACCAATAATGACAAACACCAATGCAATAACAATGCCGGTGAAAATCAAAATCCCTAAAATAATCTCCAACATAGTGCTTTCCTTATAATTGGATTCCAGAGAACGCCATAAAGCCTAAAGACATTAATCCGGCACTGATAAAAGTAATGCCTATGCCTTCTAAACCTTTAGGAATATCGCTGTATTTAAGTTTTTCGCGTACACCAGCCATGACCGTAATCGCTAATGCCCATCCAAAACCACTACCTACACCATAAACCGCGCTTTCCGTTAAATTATAATCGCGTTCGATCATAAATAAACTACCGCCTAAAATCGCGCAATTTACCGTAATTAAAGGTAAGAAAATACCTAAAGCATGATATAAAACCGGAAAGAATTTATCTAAAATCATTTCCAAAATTTGTACCAATGCGGCAATCATACCAATACAGCTTAATAAAGATAAAAAGCTTAAATCAACGCCTTTTAATCCTATCCAAGATAACGCATCTTCTTTTAATAAAGCATGATAAATCATGTTATTTGCTGGGACGGTAATAGTTTGCACTAACATTACTGCAATTCCCAATCCCATTGCGGTTGAAATCTTTTTTGAAACCGCGAGGAAAGTACACATTCCCAAAAAGAATGACAAAGCTAAATTTTCAATAAAAACCGCTTTGACAAATAAACTAATATAGCCTTCCATTAATGATGCCCTCCTTCACCGTGAGCAATATCCATGATTTTAAATTCGGCTTTTTCACGTTGATTGGGTTTTAATTGGCGAATTGTCCAAATAATTAAACCAATAATAAAAAATGCACTCGGTGGTAATAACATTAATCCATTCGGTTGATACCAGCCGCCATCTTTAATTAACGGTAAAATTTCAATGCCTAATAATTTGCCAGAACCTAATAATTCTCTGAAAAATGAAACCAGAATTAAAATCAAACTGTAGCCTAATCCATTTCCAATACCGTCCATAAAACTGGCTAAGGGTGGATTTTTCATTGCATATGCTTCAGCACGTCCCATTACGATACAGTTGGTAATAATTAATCCCACAAATACCGATAATTGTTTGCTAATTTCATATGCAAAGGCTTTTAAAATTTGATCAACCACAATCACTAATGAAGCAATAATCGTCATCTGCACAATAATCCGAATACTGCTAGGAATATGATGCCGAATCGCGCTAATTGCCGCACTCGAAAAAGCCGTTACCAAGGTTAATGCAATCGCCATAATCAGCGAGGTTGACATTTTAGAAGTGACCGCTAATGCCGAACAAATCCCTAAAATTTGCAAAGTAATAGGGTTGTTATGCACTAAAGGTTCGGTTAATACTTTTTTAGTTTCATTACTCATGATTAGCTCCCTGTTCTAACTTTAGCTAAATACGGCGCGAAACCTTCTTCGCTCATCCAATACCGAATTAAATTGGTTACACCGGTACTGGTTAAAGTCGCTCCAGCCAAACCATCCACTTTAAATTCAGAGCCGGGTTTTCCAGTTTCAACCCCACCTTTGACTAAGCTTAATGCTACTGTACCTGAAGAGGAGTAAACTTGTTTACCCTTCCATAAAGCCCGCCAATGGGGATTGACAACTTCACCGCCTAATCCGGGGGTTTCGGCTTGGTCATAAAAGTTAATACTTTGTACGGTTTGTCCGTCCGGCTCTAACGCCAAAAAGCCATACATGGTTGACCATAAACCGTAACCATGTACGGGTAAAATAATGGATTTAATTTTATCGCCTTCTTTAACCAAATAAATTTTGGCGATTTTGGCTTTACGTTTGATACTGGCGATGTCTTTTTTAGCCGGAATATCAATACTAAGTGCTGGGTCTTTAGCTGCTTTACGTTGATCGTAACTGTCAACTTCTTGATTATCGACATAATCGCCAGTTTCCATATCCACCAATTTAGCTTCAATTTTTTCAGCAAATGCTTGATCAACATTCGTTTCTGGAGTTAATAAGCCAGCGACATCCAAAATGTTTTGTTTAATGTCAAAGGCTTTATTTTCAACTTGGAAAGGTTTTAACGCTACCGCTGCTAATGAGACTAAAATCGCACAAGCAAAACATAACCACAATGCAATCGCTATGGTTTTTTCTAAACTGTCATTGCTTAATGCTAAAATTTTATCGCGATACACGACAAATTTTTGATACTGTTCACAACGATCCAGTTTTTCTTTTAAGTATCGACAATACGGAAATTTCAATTCATTAGCCATGACGTTTCATCCTTCTGCTGATATTTGCTTGAACGACTAAATAATCAATAATCGGCGCAAACATATTAGAAAATAAAATGGCTAACATCATACCTTCAGGGAAAGCCGGATTAATCACTCGAATAATCACCACCATTACCCCGATTAACAATCCGTATAGCCAGCGTCCAGTATCGGTTGTTGCCGCAGTGACGGGATCGGTTGCCATATAAACCATACCGAATGCAAATCCGCCTAAGGTTAAATGCCAATACCAAGGCATAGCAAACATGGGATTAGTTTCGCTGCCGATTACATTTAACAGCGATGACATGGCGACCATACCTATGAATACGCCAGCAATAATGCGATAGGAAGCTACACGGGTGTAGAGTAAAAACGCTGCTCCGATTAAAATCGCTAAAGTTGAGGTTTCACCCATTGAACCAGGAATAAATCCTAAAAAGGTTTGAAGCCAACTGTATTGCGCTTTAATCGCCTCAATCCCACCGGCTGAAGCCAAACTTAAAGGCGTTGCAGCGGTAAAGCCATCAACTCCGACCCAAGCTGAATCCCCTGACATGGAAGCTGGATAAGCGAAGAATAAAAAGGCTCTGGCAGTTAAAGCTGGATTTAAGAAATTTTTACCTGTTCCACCAAAGACTTCTTTACCAATCACGATTCCAAAAGAAATCCCCAAAGCCACTTGCCATAATGGAATTTCCGGAGGAAGAATCAAACTGTACAACATCGATGAAACCAAGAAACCTTCGTTGACTTCATGACCGCGTACCACGGCAAATAACACTTCCCAAACACCGCCAACCGCTAAGGTGACAATATATACCGGCAAGAAAAATAAGGCACCGTGAACTAAACACGATAAGGGATTCATGGGGTTATAGCCAAAAATCATCATCGGAATGGCGCGCCATCCTTCGGTTTTAGCCAAGCCCATGCTGGTAATCGCCAGATTTGCTTGATAACCGGTGTTGTACATTGCCATTAAAATACAAAAAAAGGTCGCAATCACGACAAAAGTCATGGTGCGTTTTAAATCATTACCATCACGGACATGAGTTGTTCCGCGAGTGACCGCAGAAGGGGTATAAATGAAAGTATCGACCATTTCATATAAGCCGTAATACTTTTCAAGTTTTCCCCCTTTGGTAAAATGCGGCTCTATGCTATCTAAAAAATCTCTAGCCGACATTTAGCCTTCCTTCTCAATTTTGGTTAAATTTGCGCGCAATACGGGCGCGAAATCATGTTTTCCGGGGTCAACAAAAGTAAATAACCCCATATCTTCTTCATCTAATTCTAAACAACCTAACAATTGCGCTTGATCGGTGTCACCAATCACCAACGATTTCAGTAATGGCGTTGATAAAATATCCATAGGCATTACGGTTTCATAAACGCCTACTGGAACAATCGCCCGATTACTGCCATTTTTATCGGTGGTTAATGGAAATAAACGTCCGCTTTGGCGATCTCGACTAGACACATAAACATTCATTGCGGAATATTTATTTTGTCCCGGAACGATCCAACCGAACAATTCCCGTTGCCGCCCTTCTACTAACACCGATACTTGTAAATGATAAGCACCTAAATAAGCTGACCAATCAATAGCTTGATGTCCGTATAACACAGAACCAGAAACCACTCGATTTTCGACTTCGGTTAATTCACCGACCACCAAATCGTCAATATTTGCCCCAACACGAGTACGCACTAAACGCGGATTTTTTACCGATGGACCTGCTAATGCAACGACTCGCTCAACATTTAACCGACCCGTGGTAAATAAAGCACCGATGGCGATCACCGCTTGATAATCCAAATACCAAACGGATTTGTGCGCATTCACCGGTTGAATAAAATGAATATGCGTACTGGGTAAACCCGCAGGATGAGGACCGGAAAATTCAGCGACTTGAATTCCATTCGCAGTGGGAACATTCGCACCAGTAGCCTTGCACAAATAAGTTTTACCCGCCGATAATTTTTGAATTACGGTTAAACCATTGACAAAATCTTCACTGCGTTCCGCAATAATTACACTAGGATCAGCGGCTAATGGACGGGTATCCACCGCCGTGACAAAAATCGCCGCTGGACTCGCTTCAGTCGCAGGAATTTTGCCATATGGACGCGCTCTTAAACTGGTCCATAATCCCGAAGCAATCAAATGTTGTTTAACTTGCTCACCGGTTAAATTGGCTAATTCAGTTGCGGAATAAGCGGTAAAAGTTTGTTCCGCTTCTCCTTGAATTTCAACAACTACCGCTTGTAAAACTCGTTTTTCTCCGCGATGAATCGCTTTAACAATTCCAGAGGCTGGAGAGGTAAAAACACATTCGGGATTTTGTTTATCAGAAAATAACACTTGACCTAATTTGACCGTGTCACCTTCGCTGACCCACATTTTCGGTTTTAAACCGACATAATCCCGCCCTAACAGAGCCACCGATTTGCTCGGTTGACCCTGAGAAATTTTTTGTTCAGGTTTACCGGAAATGGGTAAATCTAAACCTTTTTTGATCGTAAATTGCATAGTGAATAGCCTATTTCTCCAAGCAACGGGTGGCGACAATCCTTTTAAATGGGTTAATGAATTTAAAAGGCACTTTTAAGACATAAAACTTGAGTATTACACCATAAAATGACTGATTGCTCAATGCGTCATCTTAAGCTTATCTAATGAAAAATAACGATATTCGATCAAAATGATTGATATAAAAATCCATAAAATCGAGCATAATGAGTTATTTTTGATTCGACATATCAGGATTATTTAAATTGCAACGATTTTCTTTAACTCAACAAGCCCATAGTTGGCTACAAAATTATTTGCGTAATGGCGATATTGTGATTGATGCAACGGCGGGGAATGGTTTTGATACTTTATTTCTTGCGCAGCATATTGGTTCTGAAGGTTTGGTTTATAGTTTTGATATTCAAAAAGAAGCCTTAAATAATACTCAACAACGATTAATTGATGCCGGATTAATCAATCGCATACAATTAATTCACGCTAATCATGCAAATTTAAATCAATATATTTCGGCTAATCATTATCAAAAGATTCGGGCAATGATGTTTAATTTAGGCTATTTACCTAAAGGTAATAAACAAATTATTACCTTAACTAATTCAACGATTACTGCTTTAAATCATTCATTAGAATGGTTAGCCCATAAAAGTTATTTAACCCTTATCGCTTATCCCGCACATGAAAATGGTAATCTTGAAACTGAAGCGGTATTAAATTGGTGTCAATCTTTACCAATTAGCCAATTCAATTGGCAAATGATTGAAAATCCATTCGCTAGTATTTCTAGTCCTAAATTAATTATGGTAGAAAAATATTGAGTTAAAATTATTTAATAAGTAAAAATAACCTGAGTTCGGAATAATCTAAGGTTGCCTGCTTGTTTATCCCGAACTCAAGTTAGATTAATTTATCAGAGTACCAATAAGACTAATGTTGGATTAGGTGATATATGGTGGAATTATGGTTACAAATCTGCTTTTTATGTTTATCGTCCTCAAGGATATTTTCGTTAATAATGCAACGTTATGAGTTTTTGGAGAAGGGGAATGTTTAAAAAATTTCCGCCTTTCTTTGCAGTGGGAATGATTTTACTTGGTTTGGAAATAATGTTTACCACTGATCAAGCAATTTTGTCTAAAATAACGCACAATCAAATGTTTTCTCAATTTAAAATAGGAAATCATGGAAAAGTGACTGCCTCTTCTTTTCAATCAGCTAGGTTATCACAAAATAAAACTAATAACAGTAATACGACGGAATGGGTTAAAGCAATGCTGCAATGGATTGCTGATTTTCCTTTTCCACAAGAAAAAACGCATTCTATTTTAAGCAGTAATCCACCGGAAATCGTTAATGCGTTGTCAAAATTCGATCGGAATATCAGAAATCATATTATTAATAATAAAAAGCTTTCTCATAATGAAAAAGGTCAAATTTTATGGGAAATATTTTTAAATACGAACTGGTTGGGAGAAGATAATGCTTTAAAGGCAATCGTTCAAGATTATTTAGCCAGTATTGCGCCTTTTGAATTATCACAAGAAATTCTTTATGCTTATCAAGATTTGATTTCTCAGGGTGAAAAATCTATGAATACCCGCCAAGATTTTTTGGAAATAGCGGATGCTATTTTAAGGCTGAATAAAAATATCTCAACACAGGAAAAAACTGAATATAATCAGAAAGTAGGTTATATTAAAGAACTTTTGTTAATGCAAATTGGCAGTACTGAAATTTCTATTGAAGAAATAAAAGGCTTAACTGCCAATTCAGTTAATCTTTATTTAGCCAATGCTAATAAAAAAGAAACAGAAACATTAATATCTGATTTACAGGCAACTATTAGTCGTTCTCCTCAATATAGCGGAGTGTTTTATGATATAGCATTGCGAAATATGCTATCTCAATCGCAAAATTCTGAATTTGCTTTAAAAACATTATTACAATCCTCTCCTAGTATAGAGACAAAAGCTGAAATGAATAAGTCATTGACTTTTCTTTTAAAGGAGGACGGTAATATTTCTCTTGCAGAAGTTTCTCAAGAAATAAAGTCTGAATTATTAATTTATCTTCAATCTCAGTCCAATAATATTATAGGAACGGATATAGAAGCGGATTGGAAAGCATCTGTATCGAGATTATCAAAATAAAAGTCGAGAAAATGTGCTTCATTAAAATCGCGATTTTTTATTATTTCAAGCGGTTAAATTTAATAAAATTCATTCAAAAATTTCAGTTAAATCAATAGATAAATTCGGAAATAAAAATGCAGTAGTTATTTCATCATCCGCATACATTTTATGCAATTGGTATTTCGCTGATTTATTTAATACAAATTGTAAAATAGTTTTTTGATAAAGTGAAATAATCCAATTTAAATATTTTATGAATTGATTAAAAAATTGTGCAATATATCATGTCCATGTTCAGTCAAAATGGATTCAGGATGAAATTGTACCCCTTCAATAGCCATTTGTTTATGTTTAACCCCCATAATTTCGTCTATTTCCCCCTGTTCATTTTCTGTCCATGCGGTTATTTCTAAACAATCAGGTAGTGTATTTTGTGCAATTACTAAAGAATGATAACGTGTCGCAATAAAAGGATTATTTAATCCTTGAAATACGCTGCTATTATGATGAAAAATCCGCGATGTTTTTCCGTGCATTACTTGTTTAGCATGAATAATATCGCCGCCAAATGCAAATCCAATACTTTGATGTCCTAAACAAACGCCCAAAATCGGCAATTTACCGGCGAAATATAAAATACTTTCTACCGAAATTCCGGCTTCTTTGGGCGAACAAGGACCGGGCGAAACTACTAATTTATCAGGACACAATTGTTCAATATCGCTAATACTTATTTCATCATTGCGTTTTACAATAACTTCCACACCTAATTCACCGAAATATTGTACTAAATTATAAGTAAACGAATCATAATTATCGATCATGAGCAATTTAATTTTTTTCATTCTATTATTTCTCCAAATTTATTGTAGATTATCATTCAGTAATCTTATCTAATTTATTATTTACTGTTTTAAATTTTTGATCTGTTTTTTTGCAAAATACGCAATTTTGCAGTTTCTTCATCCTGTCTTTTTTGAGAAATTACAGAGATCGCTACTCATTTTTTATTCGCTATCATTATTTATGACATATCTTAATATTTTTAAATCCTTTTTTATTTCAGAATAGTATTTCAACGTTAATAAATACAAAAATCTTATATTTAGTATCTAAATATAATTTTAAATACTTTTTGTTTATCATTATAAGAAATGCTCCAACTCATTGTAGTAGTGCTAAATAAACTAGATAAAAAAGTTCTGTTTTGTCGCACCTCTTTAATTATTTGATGTAGCTTTTCACATTGATTAGTCTGTAATCCTGTATTACCAATGAATTTAAAAAGCAGCAGCGTTTTTTTATGTTGCAACGTATTTTGCAATCTTTCTTTTAAATCCGCTTCATTACGAAGAATAAGTCCTAAATAAGTATAATAGTTATATTCTGTAGCCTGACATAGCGGAGTTTTTGAATTCCAACTGTGATCGACTGAAATTTCTTTATCTGTGAGATTAAAATAACTCAATCAGTTGTCGCAAAGTACCGAAACTTGCATCACTGATTGCACGACTGAGTTTCCGATTTTTCACCATGCCTTTGACGTTCAAATCTTCAATCGTTATCACGTCAAATGTTTTAGTTAAATAATCTGATAACTCTGTAACAAAGCATGTCATTGTTTTACAATGCGAAAGTGAAGTTTGGCAATCGCAAGCTTGGCTTTCGCTCGCCGATTTGAACCTTTCACTTTTTTTTGCAAGATTGCGCTGAAGTTGGGCTAGTTTTTTCAAATTAGCTTTTAGCTTTTGATTCGCTGCAAACACCGTTTCAGTGCTTAATACGGCGAGTTCTTTGATGCCAAAATCTACGCCAACCGATTGTTTTCTATCATTACCTTTCGGATTGTAATCATCGGTTTCAATAAGAATTGAGGCAAAATATTTGCCTGCCCGTTTGGAAATAGTGACTTGTTTGGAAGTGCCTTGAAAACGCAATTTTTGACGTATTTCAATGCGTGTTTTGAGTTTTTCAAGCCTCAACTCACGCCCAACAACATCAAATTTTGCCGATTCACGCAAGGCAAAACTGTCACGAATATCCTTCTTTTTAAAACGTGGGAAACCGCACTTTTGCTTGAGTTTGAGTCGTCTAAAAAAATGCGTAAAAGCGTTATCTAAATCATCAATCGCATTGCGGGTCACGCGACTTGATACTTCGCTATACCATTGAAATTCCTTGGGAATCACGTTGATATAGTATTGATAAGCAGCCGTTTTTGACCACTTATTTTCAGGCTTGGAAAAATGCGCCAGTAATTGATTGTAGCAATGACGTTTAGCCACAGGCTTTGTCCAAATAAATTGCCTGTTCCGGCGTGGGACGCAATTCAATCTTGTGGGCGAGTAGCTTTGCTGTCTCGCCTATCTTAACTAATTTCTTATCCATAAGTGTAGATTTTAGTAGATAAATACAGATTAAAACAAACAGTCACTTACCCTCTGGAAATTTCAATACGCAATGCAGATGTTCAGGCAACGCCATAAACGCATGAATTGTAAAGGGATGAGCTTTTTTCACTTTTCGCACCGCCACGCGTAATACATCAATGTGGCGAATGAGTAAATCGTTACCGTGTCGTTCCAAAAGATTGACGGTAAATCCGTTTTGACTTTTAACAGATTTTCTTCAATAACAGCACTCATCACTCGTTCAAAATAAGGATGATAATGCGGATGATTTTGTAAATGCCCTGATCTTAAAATAAATGAAATAAACTGCATTTTTAAATCTTCTTCATGCCAGCTATCAATATTTTGAATGGCATCCTCCAAAATAGCGGTAAAAATCTCCTGCTCACCCACAGTTAAATTAATTTCGACAGGAGAAAGCCATTCTTGCATTAAAGGATGCGCATCTGTGCCGATTAAACGCTGAAGTTTAAATAATTTAATTAATTCAACTTCAGTATAAGATTTGATTCTTTTTGCCACTGGCTTCTCCTATCTCCTATTTTTTATTATCTAATCCCGCCTCCGCCATTGCGACGGCTTTAAAAATCGCCCGCCCTTTATTTAAGGTTTCATCCCATTCATTTTGCGGAATTGAATCATAAACAATACCTGCTCCAGCTTGAATATATAAAGTTTTATTTTTAATCACGGCGGTGCGAATCGCAATTGCCGTATCTAAATTCCCTGACCAAGAAATATAGCCCACTGCGCCCGCATAAATACCGCGTTTTACCGGTTCTAATTCATTAATAATTTCCATTGCGCGAATTTTTGGCGCACCGCTGACCGTTCCTGCGGGAAATGTGGCGGCTAATACATCAAATGCCGATTTATTCGGCTGTAAAATGCCTTGTACATTTGACACAATGTGCATCACATGCGAATAACGTTCAATAATCATTTTTTCCGTGAGTTTTACCGTGCCAATTTCGCAAACGCGCCCAGTATCATTTCGTCCTAAATCAATCAGCATTAAATGCTCGGCAATTTCTTTTGGATCAGCTAATAATTCCTTTTCCAAAGCTAAATCATTTTCCGGCGTATTTCCCCGTTTTCGCGTTCCAGCAATAGGACGAACGGTCACAATATTTTCTTCTAAACGCACTAAAATTTCCGGCGATGATCCCACAATATGAAAATCGTTTAAATTCAAATAAAACATATAAGGCGAGGGATTTAAACAGCGTAAGGCACGATATAAATTTAACGGCGACGCGCTATAAGGAATTGACATTCTTTGCGATAAAACCACCTGCATAATATCGCCATTAATAATATAATCTTTCGCTTTTAACACCGCATTTTTAAAACCAGTTTCAGTAAATCCGGAAATAAAATCTTCTTCAGAAACAGCTTTACCCTTGAATTCTGATTGTGATTGCGTTTGTAATTCGCGTAAATTTTTTACCAAATCATTTAACCGCTGTTGCGCTAATAAATATGAATTCAATTGTTCCGGATTCGCATGAGTCATTAAAACCAATTTACCGGATAAATTATCAAATACCAATATATCTTCGGAGACCATTAATAAAATATCGGGGCAATTTAATTCATCGGTTTTATCTTGATGAGCTAATTTTGATTCAATATAGGCAATCGTTTCATAACCAAAATAACCCACTAAACCGCCATTAAATCGCGGCAATCCAGTAATATCTGGGACTTTAAATTGTTGTTTAAATTGTTCAATCCATTGTAATGGTTGCGGATGGAAAAAACTTTCGCTTATTTCGCCATTAATTTCGATAGCAATTTGATTGCCATAAATTTTAATAATCGTTTTACAGGGCAAGCCAATAATTGAATAGCGTCCCCATTGTTCACCGCCATGCACGGATTCAAATAAATACGAATACGCGCCATCTGCAAGTTTTAAATACGCGCTTAAGGGCGTATCTAAATCCGCGAGAATTTCACGAGTTAAAGGAATGCGATTGTAGCCTTGTGTGGCGTAGGTGTTAAATTGTTCTAGGGTCATTATTTTAATCTTCTTTTTTATTTTCATCTAATTTGTTTAAGCCTTTGTGAGTTTGCTTTAAAGAGGTTTTTACTTTCTTTATATCTTCTTTCAATGCAAAATCTTCTGGTTTTATTCCACTTATTTCAAGCATACTTTTTCTGACTTGTTTTCCCACAAATTCGGCAGTTTGCTGTGCTTGGGAATCTCCATGAATATTGTCATTTTTAAGCTTAAGTTCTGTTTGTGTAATTCTAAATAAATTAGCTGCTAAC